>FUFK010041611.1_pt1 | contig 29394 bp, 46 predicted proteins | sample 1021851 | NCBI WGS metagenome assembly FUFK01 (sample SAMEA51879418, study PRJEB19060) | metagenome | reverse complement strand
GGATTATGGTTAAACCTACTGTAACTGCTGATAATTGGGTTATGTTTGATAATAAAAGATTAGGTTATAACCCAGATAATAATTTTTTATACGCAAACGGAACTAATTCTGAAAATGATGCTGATATAATAGATTTAGTTTCAAATGGTTTTAAAATGAGAAGTAGTGGTAATACTTCAAACAGAGCTGAAGAATTTATTTACATGGCATTTGGTCAAAGCCTAGTTGGAACTAATAATATTCCTTGCACAGCGAGGTAGCCTCGCATGTACTTCGGTGCTACTTCCTTTTCAGCAGCAGCCTTTTCTGATGTAGGCTTCAATCCTAACGCATTTGTCAATGTCCTTGGATCAAGGATCAATGTAAATATTGGTAACTCTACAATAGCTGGAGATGCTAATTTTTCAGTTACAGGTAATAGAGTAAATATATCTACCGGTAATGTAACGATTATTGGTAAGGCAAGAGAAGTATTATCTGGTAATGGGTTAGAACTAGGTATTGGTAATGCNNAAGCNTCNATANNTAAAGANGTACCNGTTACTGGTAATGGNTTTGAANTAGCTAAAGGNACAGTTANTACAAAAGCTGGNGCNGTNCCTNCTATAACATCAAATAGATTTAATATTGGTATTGGTAATGTTACAATTATTGGTAAATGTAATTTATCTGTTACTGGTAATGGTTTTGAAGTAGCTCTTGGTAATGCAACAGCTAAGGCAAATGCAACTGCAATCGTATCTGGTAAGAGATTTAATATAGGTACAAGTGACGTAACTGTATTAGCAAAAGCAAAAGCGCTACCTTCTGGTGAAGGGCTTGAGTTAGGCACATCTGATATAACACTAAGAATGTGGGAAGCAGTGCCTACAAACGCAACACAAACTTGGGTGGAGATACCGTAATATGTTTTTTGGAGCAACATCGTTTTCAGCTACAACTTTTGCCGGAGTCGGCATTCAAAACGTTGTGGTATTAGNNANTGGTAAAAGGGTCAATATTGCTATAGGAAACGCTGAAGTNGACTTTGGAGTNAACCCTACAGGNAGCAGAATTAACCTTGCCAANGGTACCGTTAATGTGGTATCTTGGAANGATATAGATCCAAACGCAACAGGGACATGGGTNCCNATNGACCCATTGAACCCATAGGAGAATTATGGCATCAAGTACGTCAAGTGATTTAAAACTAGAANTAATTACAACAGGTGAAAAGTCAGGTACCTGGGGTACAATTACAAACACAAACNTACAAATATTAGAACAAGCAGCTAGTGGTTATATAGCTATTGATGTAGCATCTAGNGATGTTGCTTTAGCACTATCAAACCATGCTGTATCAAATGGTAAAAATTTATATTTTAAACTAACAGGAACTCTAGCAGCTAACAGAACAGTTACTATGCCAGATTCTGCAGAAAGAGTATTTATTGTAGAAGATGCTACAGCTAGATCATCAAACAATTACACACTAACAGTTAAGACTGTATCAGGGACCGGGATAGCTTTACCAATTGGATCTAAGTCTTTGGTGTATTCAGATGGCACTAACGTAAATAAAGGTTTAATTAATAAAGGGTACTACACAGTACCAGGAGCGTATACTGCAGTAGATGGAGATCAGTTATTAGTTGACACGTCTTCAGGTGGTATTAATAGTTCAGTAACAATAACCCTACCAGCGTCACCTGCTATCGGTAACGAAGTTACCTTTATCGATAGTGGAAACAATACTAACTCTAACAATCTTACAATTGCAAGAAACGGCTCAAACATATTAGGAGCAGCTTCTAATTTAGTAGTTAATACAAATGGTGCAGCTTTTACTTTAGTATATGTAAATTCAGCAAGAGGCTGGGCATACAAAGATAAAATATAGGGGCTAGCAGATGGCTCTAGTTGAGTACAAATTTCTCCCTGGAATAGACAAACAATCTTCTGACTCTGGTGCAGAAAACCGTTGGGTTGATTCTGACAATGTTAGATTTAGATATGGTTTACCAGAAAAAGTAGGTGGATGGTCATCACTTGTTACAGATACAATAGTAGGTGTATCAAGAGCGATGCATGCTTTTACAGATTTGGAAGGTAATAGATATGTTGCTATAGGTACGGATAAATTTTTGTTAATATATTTTGAAGGTAAACTTCATGATATTACGCCATTGAAAACAACACTAACGTCTGCAACAATTGCAACTACTAATGGATCACCTACATGTACAATTACAAAAGCAGCGCATGGTTTAGCTGTTGGAGATATTGTACAATTAGATAGTGTTACTTTACCAGGTGGTACAGGTTATCAAAATACTGATTTCGAAGATAAAAACTTTCAAGTTATAACGGTGCCTACAACAGGTACGTTTACAATTACACAATCATCTAATGCATCAGGTACGGTATCTACTGGTGGTAGTTTAAGTTTAAAACCATACGAGCCTGTAGGACCAAGAGCACAGACATATGGTTATGGTTGGGGTGTTGCTGGATGGGGCGATGGTAACTGGGGTGAGGCTGCAACAGCTTCTGATGTATCTCTAGAACCAGGGCTATGGTCATTAGATAATTTTGGAGAAGTATTAATTGCAACTATTGCAAATGGTAAAACATTTACATGGAATGGTGGCGCAGCATCTGCATTAAATAATCGTGCATCAACTACTACAACAAGTTTTGAAACTAATAGTAACCCAACAGCAAGTAGAATTACACTTGTGTCACCAACAACTAGACACTTAATACATCTTGCAACAGAAACAACTATCGGTAATACGGCAACACAAGACGACATGTTTATAAGATTCTCTGACCAAGAAGCAATCAACACATATGCACCTACAGCAACAAACACTGCAGGTACACAAAGATTGCAAGATGGTACAAAAATTATGGGTGCATTAAAAGCTAAGGAGACAATCTTGATATTTACCGACAATGCTTTGTATACAATGAAGTTTGTCGGTGCACCATTTACGTTTGGGTTTGAACAGGTTGGTACAAACTGTGGTTTGTTAGGTAAAAATGCAGCTGTAGAAATAGATGGTGTCGCTTATTGGATGTCACCTAAAGGTTTCTTTGCATTTGATGGTACGGTAAAATCATTACCATGCACAGTGGAAGACCATGTATTTGAAAATATTGACACTACAAAAGGACAACAAGTAAATGCAGGATTAAATAATTTATTTACAGAAGTAATTTGGTGGTATCCAAGTTCAGGTTCTGATTACAATGATAAGTATGTTGTGCTTAATTTTGGTGAATCTGCACTAACAAGAGTAGTAGGTGGTGTTTGGTATACAGGTACAGAAGCTAGAACTAGTTGGGTAGACGCAACCATATATCCAAAACCTTTTGCAACTAAATACAGCGTATCTGCAAGTGGTACATTTCCTGCTATTGTGGGTGAGTCTGGCTTAGGACAAACTACATTATTTGAACACGAAGTAGGTACAGATCAAGTAAATCCAAACGGTACAACTACATCAGTTACATCTTTTATAAAATCATATGATATTGATATAGAACAAAGATCTAGAAACCCAATAGCTCCTGCTGTTGCTGGTGAAGTATTTATGAAGATGAGAAGATTTGTACCTGATTTTAAATCACTGCAAGGTAATGCAAAAGTAACATTAGGTGTAAAAAGATATCCACAAGAAACTCAAACTAATACAGCATTAAGTCCTTTTACAATTAACTCTAATACAATTAAAAAAGATACTAGAGCTAGAGGACGATACATAAATCTTAAAATAGAAAACGATACAACTAGTGAATCTTGGAGATTTGGTACTTTAAAACTAGATGTGCAACCAGATGGTAGAAGATAATGACTAAGATAAATATAAGATTACCAGAACCAAAAGAAGAGTATGATGTATCAAACCAAAAACAAATTAACAGAGCTTTGACTATTATGAAGGATCAATTAAATTCTACATTTTTAGACGAAGTAAAACAGGAGCAGGAACGAGTGTCCTGGTTTATAGGTGGCTAACGTATTTACAAACGCTAAAAAAGACTTAACAACTAATGGTGTAACCACTGTATATACAGTGCCTGCATCAACAACTGGTATAGTAAAATCAATATTAGTATCTGAGAACTCGGGAAACGCTGATACTATAACTTTGACCTTGACAGACGCATCTTCAAATGTATTTAGTTTATATAAAACCAAAGCTGTATCTGCCAATGAAACAATAGAGCTGTTATCACAGCCCATAGTTTTACAAGAAAGTGAGGCTATAAAGGCTACTGCAGCCACAGGAAACAGGTTACATATTGTGCTTTCTGTGTTACAAATAAATAGGGAATAATTATGGCTTTTAAAGAAGAAGGATCAGTAGAATACGTAACAATTGATGGTAAAGAAGTACCTGTTGTTAAGTGTGAAGCTGAAATAGTTTTAAGAAATACAAAAACAAATTACGAATATAATTCTGACAAAGAAGCAGAAGACGATATTGCAAATCCAGAAACAGACACAGTTAGAGAAGATATAACTAGATCTGTAAAAATTAAAGTAGCAAAGATGCCATCGTTAGGTGCATCATCAGATAAGGAAGATGAGTAAGAAACCTTTAGATATATCAGACGAAGCACGTGTGCAGATGCCGATGAAGACCGTAGTGTCTTTGATTACGATGGTCGCGATTGGGACCTGGGCTTACTTCGGTATTATTGAAACTCAAAACAAACTATCTACGCAGGTAGAGTTAATGCAAAAAGATTTGACTGAAAATACAGAGTTTAGAATAAAATGGCCGCGTGGCCAACTTGGGTCGCTTCCCGCTGATTCTGAGCAATTCATGATGATCGAGGATCTTTATAAGACCACGGATAAGCTTAACGCACATATAGAAAATATGGCGTTGAACAAAGTAAACATAGAATTTTTAAGAAAACAAATGGATAAAGTTTTAGAAGATATAGAAAAATTAAAAGATGCTAATCGTGAGATTGGTTACAAGAATGGGAGTTATTCACAATAATGTCTATATTTGCAGCACCATCATTTTATAATCAAGCTGATCAAAACATTTACAATCAAGGTTTTAGCTTTGTACCTCAAGAAAGATTTAGAGGTGGTGCATTTAATTTTCCTACTACACCAACTACAACAGGAGCAGCCACAGGTATAAACACAGTGCCTATGAACATGGGTGGCGGTGGAGGTGGAGATAATAATCCATTTAATCCGAACATAAATCAAATAAGAACTGATTTTAGACCTGAGTATGATTTTAGAAGATATTCAGAATATGGAATGTATCCAAGCACAATGGATAGAAAAGAAATGGATATGAATCAAAGTTATTTTTATGACACTCCGTCTGCAATGGAACAAAAAATAGGTGGTCTAATGAATTTTATTCCAGGCATAGGTGGTTTAAAAAGAGGTGCAGAGTTTGTGGGTGGTATTCTTGATAGATTTATGCCTGTAAATCAAAGAGCTATTTTAGAAAATCAATTAAGAGGGCAAGGTGTTTTAACTGATGACATTGGTAGAATAGTAGCTGGTCCAGGTGGATATAACACACCTGAAGGTATCATGGCTGGATACAATGTCAGTAAAATGACTGGAGAAACGTTTGATAAAAGAACAGGTAATATAGCAGAAACATTAGCAGATAAATATGACTTTACTGCTGCTGATATAAATAATTTAAACAATGGTATTATTACTCCAGAAATGGAACAAAAAGCTAAAATGTCTACGGGAAAAACATCTAACCTACTATCAAATTATATAAATATAAATTTAGCAAAACAAAATTTCCTTACTCAGCAAAAGAAAGCTGAAGAAATAGCTGCATTTAAAGAAGCAGAAAAAGTTAGAAAAGAATCAGAAAGACGATATGACCCTGACAGACATGGGGGAACTAATTATGGAATGGGTGCAGGTGGTCAATCTTACAGCGGTGATGCTTTAGGAGATAAAGATCAAGGTTTTGGTATTGCAGCAGGTGGAATGGGTGGTCCTGTAAGTAACAGAACTGGTAGAGGAAGAACTGATTATATGGATGGAGGACTAGCAAATCTGGTCGATATATATGATTGATTATAGCTCAAAAACACTATACAAAGAGGATTTAGACTAAATTATGGCAATATCTAGAATGCAAATACCAAGACAATTACGTGCCGGTGGCGGGATTATGACACTAGAAGAACCTAGACAAGGTTATTTNCTAGGTAAGANTGTAAAGAAAGCTAAACGTGCTGTAAAGAAAGTTGTTAAATCACCATTAGGTAAAGCTGCTTTAGCAGGAGCCGCATTGTATGGCTTAGGTGGTGGCACTATGTTTGGTAAATCACTACCTTTTTTAAAATCTGGAGGTGGTTTTAGTTTAGCTAATTTAGGTGCTAATTTAGGTTTTGGTTCTATTGGATCAGGAGGCAAATTTGCTTTTGATGGACCTCTTGCAAGTTTAATATCAACTGAAGGTAAATTTAGTCCAGGTAAAGCAGGTCTTTTAGGTTTAGGAGCAGCTTCTTTTTTACCTATGTTTATGGGTGGTGGTGATGATGAAGAAGTTGTTGAAGATACATCATTTACAGACACACCCGATAGTATCGCAAGTATAGTCAACATGGCTAGACAACAGGACCCAAGTTTAAGATTTTTACCTAAACCAAAATTTGTAGATAACTTCTACGCTGCTGATGGTGGACTAGCAAGAATACCAATGCAAGATGGTGGCCTAATGGATTTAGGTGGCTTAGAAAAAGATTACAGAGAAGGTGGTTTTGTACCAATAGGTGGAGAAGAAAGAGCTGACGATGTGCCAGCTAGACTAAGCAAAAATGAATTTGTATTTACAGCTGATGCTGTAAGAAATGCAGGCGGTGGCGATATAGACAAAGGCGCTGAAGTTATGCAAAACATGATGGACAATTTAGAAGCAGGTGGTANNATATCNGAAGAGTCNCANGGTATNAATCCTGCNCAAGANATGTTNGANCAANCACAAATGNTGGAGNGTAGANTAGCATAATGNCATTACCAGATTATTTACAAGATACATCAAAAGATTTTGCCAAACAGTTAACGGCAGCAACATCTGTACCTATTAATACTGGTACATTTACTGGTAGACAATTTGTTGCTGGTGAAGATCCTTTACAGACACAGGCTATAGGTCTTGCAACACAAGGTGTTGGGTCCTATCAACCATTTTTAAATGCAGCACAACAAGCAGTAACTACACAAGCAGGGTTAACTGGACCACAAGCATTTCAACAGTTTATGTCTCCATATCAACAACAGGTTATTGATACAACCTTATCTGACTTTGATAGACAAGCCGCGATGGGTAGACAAAGTATACGAGACGCAGCAAGAACTGCAGGAGCTTTTGGTGGTGGTAGAGAAGGTGTACAGATGGCAGAGTTTGATGCAAGTAATTTAAGAAACAGAGCATCACTACTTGCACAGTTACAACAACAAGGATTTACACAAGCATCAAATTTAGCACAACAAGCATTTCAAAACCAAGGTAATTTAGCAGCTCAACAAATGGGTCTGTCTAATTTCCAAAGAGGATCGTTAGGTCAAGATGTTTCTGCATTAGGTAATCTCGGTGCATTTAGACAAGGTTTAGAATCAGCAAGACTATCAGCTGATGCTACTGCTGCAAGAACTGCTGCTTACGAACCTATGACTAGATTAGATCAATATGGTGCTGGTCTTGGTAGACTTGCAGGATTTGGTTCTGCACCTGCTCCAATTGGGGGTGGTGGAGTTGATCCATTAACAGGTGCTATAAGTAACGCTGTTGGACTTGCAGGTATATTCGGTAAACTATACGGTAGTGGTAGATAATGAGACCATTAAATAGACCAATGTTTAAAAACGGCGGCCCTATCAAAGAGGGTATTATGCAGGGTATGAAAGAACCACAANNNANTAANACTGTTGGTAGTCCTTTAGCACCACAAGACTCTAGTGGTCGTCAAAAATATGCTATTCAATTTGCACCATTAGTATTCGCTGCAGGTAGAGCTTTAGCAAGACCTTTTGGTCAGTTTGTTGCAAGACAATCTAGAGGCGGAAAACTGTTAGGACTAAAACCTGTAGAAAAATTTAAACCAAACGTGTTTGGTAAATATTTAATGGACTCACCAGAAGGTAGGTTAGTTACAGGTGGTGCAGGATTTGCAGGTAAAACTGGTAAAACAATATTTAAAGGTGCTAAATCACTTGCTAAATCTCCATTAACAGTTGGAGCAGGAGTTTATTATGGAGGTGGTGCATTATTACCTGATGGTACACCTGATCCTAACGATCCTAAAAATATTAAATCAGGAGAAGGCAGACAGTTTACTGGTGACGAAGCAATGGTAGGAGATCCAAGAAAGCCATTACCTGATTCAAAACCAAGCCCAACAATAAATAGAGAAGCTGAAATAGAAGCAAATAGAAAAAGATATTACGAGCTTATGGGTGTAGATAAAATGCAGAAAGGTGCAGTCTATGACACTTTAATAGATGCAAGTAATCAAATAAGAGAAGGTGGTACAATAAAAGACCAATTAAAATCTGGTAATCTTGTTAGTAGTGTTATTAATTCACTATCTAAAAATCTTGATAAAAGTGTTGATCTTAAGAGACAAATTGATGCTGCAATACTTAAAGCTGAAATTACAAAAGACATTGAACAAAATAAAATTCCTGACAATATTAGAACAGCAAGAATGTTAGGTATATCTGATAAAGAATATAAAGATAAAATTTTAGGTAAAGGAAACCTTAGCGAAGATCTCCTTGCTTTTGCAAATAAACAAGGATCTTTCCCTTCAGGAAATCAACTAGCAGGATTTGCAAGAAATAGAGGTATTAATATAACTGGTGTTGAAGATTCAGAAGCAGTTAAGGATTGGATGGAAGCTAACAGTAGCAACGAAGAAGGTTATATACAATCTTTAGTAAAAGAAGGTAAAGTTCCAGATGGAACATACGTTATTAATAAAAGAATATTCCAAGTTAACGGTCAAGATATAACATCAATTGTATAGGAGAATAAATGGCTTCTATCTTTGGCGATAATAAAACACTCCTAACATCAGGTAATAATCAAAAAGTTGGTACACTAGAGTCTGTATTATCTGGTGTCGCATCAGGTTTAATTGCAATACCAAAAGGTTTCTTTTCTTTGGGTGGTACACTACTTGATCTTGGTGTTGATAAAAATAGAGCAGCAAAAGTAGAAGCGTTTTTTGATGATCTTACAGAGTTTGATGAGAAAGCAGAAGCAACAGCTGCTGGTAGAATTACAGAAGCATTAGTTAATATTGGTATACCTGCAGTAAGAGGTATGAAGATAGGAGCAAAGCTTGCAGAAGATGCAATGCGTGCTGGTAGAAATAATAAATATTTTAAATTATCTAATCCAAATTTAAAGAAAGGTGTAGATGAAGCATTAGAATTAAATGCACGAGGTAAAACAAATAAATTTATTGCAGGTGCATTAGGTGGTGGTGTTGCAGAAGCTGTATTTGTTGGTGACGTAGAGCAACTTGGTACCTTTGGAGATTTTATCGGTGGACCAACTAAAGTAGATAGATCGTCTGATGATGACCCTACAAGAGAATTATTAAACAGAGTTAAATTTGGTGTAGAAGGTGCACTATTTACAGGTATCATAGGTGGTACAGGTAAAGTTGTTAAAAGACTTACAGATAGAAACAAACAATTAGATGTAGCAAACTCTAAACTAGATGCATTTATAGATAAAATTGCATCAGGGTTCAGGGCACGTAGCGGTAAGACTCAAGAATTTTTTGACATAGAAAGAACTTCTGTTGGTGAAAGAGCTGCAGATGCTGCAGGTGCAAGAAATATATCTAGAGAATTAGATTTAGCAATAGACAAAGTATTTCCACCTATCAGAACTGTAATGAATCAGGCAGAAGCTCAAAAAAGAAAACAAATGCTAACAAAAATAAATGATCTTTTATTATCTGGTAAAGCAGAATTAGATGATCAGGGCGTTGCTACATTTGGTAAATTAGATGATGCAAAGAAAAATGCATTAGTTAAAGAATTAAAAGATATGAAAGTAGATGATCAAGTTATTACAGATATACTTGCTAGTCTATCTACAATAAGAGGTAGATGGGCTGATTTATTTTCTAAGTTAGGTAGGTCATTAGGACAAAACGAAATACAAGAATTTAAAACTTTGTTCGGCAATAAATTTAAAAACTATATTGGTTCTACGTATGACATATTTCAAAATCAAAGTATCTTTCCATGGGTAAGATACAAGCCAACTAAAGAAGCAATCGACGAAGCTAAAGAAGTATTTAAATCTAGCGCACGAGAGGCTGGTGAAGAGATGACAGATCTTCAAGCAGAACAAGCTGTAACCAGAGTATTAAAAACTGCAAGACTTCCAAAAGGTATTAGAATGGATAAACCATCTGATGCTATATTTGAAGTCCCTAGTTTTTTTGTAAACAGAACTACACTTGATGATGTAGTAACAGCTAGAGGATCTGCATTAGTATCTGCAGGTGCAATTAAAGAAGCTGATAGAAAAGTATTTGAAAAACTTTTAGGTAAACAACAAAACCCTATGCAGACAATATTAGGTGGCACAGCTAAACTATCTATGATTACAAGAAGAAATTTATTCTTTCAAGACTTGTTAAGAAAAAATGATGAGCTAGTTGCAGCAGGTAAAAAACCTATGTTTGCAAAAACTGCAGATGAAGCGAGACTAGTGTTTGGTGATGACTATCAACAGATAAGAATTGATCAGGCTAAAACACTTAGCGTTGCAGCTAAAGGTGGATCTGTAAATCCACTTAATGAATTATATACTACATCAGGTATGGCAAAAGCTTTAGAAGGTACATCACTTTCGTTTGACAAAGCAGGCATGTTGGGCCAACTCTATCAAAGCCTTATACTATATCCAAAAGGTTTATCACAAATAGCAAAAACAATTTTATCACCAGTAACACATGTTAGAAACTTTGTAAGTGCTGGTGCATTTGCAACAGCAAATGGTATCATACCAGATGGCCAAGCTATTAAGACAGCATATCAAGCATTACAAACACCATTAAAAGGTACAAGACAACAAAATGATTTATATGAAGAGTTGTTAAAACTAGGTGTTGTAAACTCTAACGTAAGACTTGGAGACTTAACTAGACTGCTTGAAGATGTAAACTTTGGTGAGACTATGACATCAGACAAAGGTCTTAGAATGTTACTCAAACCATTATCAAAATTAAAATCTGTATCACAAGATCTATACACAGCTGAAGATGACTTTTGGAAGATAGCATCATGGGCTATGGAAAAAACAAGATTAGAAAAAGCTCTTGCTAGATAAAGGTGTAACAAGAGGTGATGTCAATAAAAAGAAACGGTATTGATGTTACAGTTGACGAACAATTTTTTAAACAAGAAGCAGCAGACATTGTAAAAAATAATATACCAAACTATGATTATGTATCTGATTTTGTTAAGTCATTAAGAAAGTTACCAATAGGTAACTTTGTATCGTTTCCTGCAGAGATAGTTAGAACAGGAACAAATATTGTAAGACGTGGTTTAAGAGAAATAAATGAAACTATTGAGCTTGCAGACGGCACAGTTATCAAACCTTTTGAAAGCATAGGTTATACTAGGTTGTTTGGTTTTGGTACAACTGTTGCTGCTGTACCTTATGCAACACAAAAAGCTTTCCAGGCTATTTACGATGTAACAGATGAAGAGAGAGAAGCTATTCGAAGATATGTTGCAGACTGGTCAAAAAATTCAACAATATTACCAATAAAAGATGAAAAAGGTAATTTTAAATACATAGATTTTAGTCATGCTAATGCATACGACACATTAATTAGACCTGTACAAACTATAATTAATTCTGTTGCTGATGGAAGAACAGATGAAGACGGTTTAATGGATGATTTTATTGCAGGTACATTTGCATCTATGTCAGAGTTTGCGTCACCATTTATATCTGAATCTATTTGGACAGAAGCTGTAGCAGATTTATTAGCAAGAGGTGGTAGAACTAGAGATGGGTTCCAAGTATTTAACCCACAAGATTTACCTGGAGATAAAGCACAAAAAATTATGGCACACTTAGTTAAAGCACAAATGCCCTTTTCATTTGAACAATTAAAAAGATTAGATAGATCTATAGAATCTGTTGATGTAATTACAAAAGGTAAGTTTGATAAGTATGGTCAAACGTTTGAATTTGGTGATGAGTTTGCAGGATTGTTTGGTTTTAGATCTGTAAATATAAATCCAGAAAGAAGTATTAATTTTAAAATCGCTGACTATCAAAAAGGAGTTAGAGAATCTAGACAATTATTTACAAGAGAAGCTTTACGTGGTGGACCAATAGAGCCAAGAGATATTGTAGATGCATATATAAATGCAAATAGATCTTTATTTGGTGTAAGAAGAGATTTTAAAAAAGATATTGATGCAGCTAGAAAATTAAATATTAGTGAAGAAGGGTTTAGAACTGCAGTTGGTAGACTTTCTAACATAGAAGTAAATACTATTGATAACAATATATTTAGACCAATAAATATATCTCCTGATATAAGACAAGCTTTTAGAGAAAATGCTGCAGCTATAGGAGAATCAGATCCATTAGAAAGAGCAATAGATGTTATTATAGAAATACAATCACAAATGAGAGACATATCTTTATCGGAACCAAACTTTCCGTTTATAGAAAACCCACTATTACCTAGTGCACAAGAGACACCAGTAACACCAAACACGTTAAATTTACCTGGTATTGATAGTAACTTGATATCAAACACCGTTAATAACAACAGTTTAAGCAACTTGACTACTGCGCAGAAACTTGCAATACTATTTAATCAAAACTAATTATGGCGATAGAACCTAAAAACACTAGAGAACACATTTTATCTTTGTATGGACACATATCAGGTGTCAAGAAGAATTTAAAACATGTACACGAAGACGTCGAGAAGTTGGGCGGTAAGATAGACAAAGTCTATTGGGTTCTCTTAGCAGCTGCGGGAACTGCTGCACTCTTCGCTATTGAGAGGATAATAAACTAATGAATCTTTCACGTAATTTTACTCTTCAAGAGTTAATCAAATCAGACACAGCCATTAGGTTGGACATAAATAATAACCCAAACTCAGGTCAAATAGAAAAACTAAAAGATCTTTGTGAAAATATTTTACAGCCGGTACGTGACCATTTTGGCAGGGTCAAGGTTACGAGCGGTTTCCGTAGCGAACAGCTTTGTATCAAAATAGGTAGCTCTGTAAATTCACAGCATGCTAAGGCTGAGGCCGCAGACTTCGAAGTGATGGGCACAGATAATGCTGAGCTTGCTGATTGGATCAACAAGAACCTGGACTATGATCAATTAATATTAGAGTTCTACACTCCTGGTGAGCCAAACAGTGGGTGGATACATTGTAGCTATACTACTGACCAACCAAGAAAACAATTTTTACATGCATACAAGTCAGAAGGTAAAACTAAATACAAACCTATAATAGGTAAAGCAAAAGATTTAGTTTAACATCCACAACAAACACAATACAAGACTAATCCATAGTCCCATTCGTATAATTACACCGGGTCTTAAATCCATTCTTTCAACTCCTCTCCCATTATCTGTGTTGCAATGTTAACTTTCTTACGTAAAGCTTTTACTATTCTAGTATCTACTGTCTTCTCACATATAATATCTATGTAAGTCATAGGTCTTTCTTGACCAATACGATCTATCCTAGCTTCTGATTGTTGTCTTTTCTCTAGGTCATAGCCATTAGAATAATATATCATTGTGCTAGCAGCAGTGAGTGTAATACCATAACCACCAGTTTGAGTCGTGCCTATAAAAAAACGGACCGGGGAACTGGGATCTTGGAACTTCTGTATATTTTTTTGTCTATCTTCTTGTGGTGTCAGACCATAGTAATCTACAAAAGAATCTGGACCAAACTCTTTACTAATAGCTTCTATAATTCTATTTACATCTCTTTGAAAATGAGCCCATATAACAACCTTACCCTCTATTTCATCTAATAAATCCATAAGTTCTGGTAATCTATTGGTAGGTAATTCATGCATGGTGCCATCATCTGCAGTAAAATTACCACAAGTTATTTGTTGTAATCTCATCAACTGAGTCAAGACTGTAGCTGTTGTCATCATTTTACCATTGAAACTAGCAAGAGCTAATCTGCTCATCTCTTTGTATACCTTTAATTGATCTGGTGTAAGTGATACCGTACGTTTCATAAACGTTTTCTTTGGTAGATCTAAACATTCATCTTTCAATACTCTGTATGAAAATGCTTTTAGTTTTTGTGATAACTCATCTAGGTTTTTATAACCTACAACTATCTGTACAGACCTACCACTAAAGTTAGCTGTCTTCATGATAGCGTATCTAGTTCTAAAAGTATAATAAGACTCATGGCCTAACAGACCAGGGGTCAGGAATTCACATTGTTTATATAAGTCTAGTGGTGACTTTGTTACAGGAGAGCCTGTAAGTATTCTATTATATCTAGATGCTAAACCTAAGTTACAAATATTTTTTGTACGTTTAGCTTCTGGATTTTTTATAGTTGTAGACTCATCAACAGCCATCAAAGCTCTGTGAGAGAATAAAAATTTTTGTGCAAAGTCATAACCTTTTTTGGTAGACAAAGCTTCTACATTCATAACTAATATATGTAGATCTTCACCTGTTTCAAACAAAGTATTTAATTCTTTTTGTTGTGACTTTGTAATTAATGATTGCCACAAAACAGTTTTGTGTTCAATATGGTCCACAAGGTGTGTAGGTATCTCACCTTCATACCAATTTTTTACTACACCTTTTGGTGCCACAATTAGAACACCATTGATCTTACCGTTGTCATAAAGCATAGATATATTGTCAATCAATACTTTAGATTTACCAGTACCCATCTCCATAAAATATGCAAAGTAGGGTCTATCCCATGACATTTCTAATGCCTTAATCTGATGAGCGTATGGCTCTGTCTTAAATTTATAATTCATAAATTTTCTTCTTTCTAGTTGACAACTATATAAACATAATTATATTGTTTGTCAATAATGTCAGAAAGAAAAGTTTATTTAATACAAGAAGTACCTGGTACAAAAGCCGGAACACCTAAAATAAATATTGTAGGTGCTAAAAAGTATGGTGATGTAATACCATTGTTACCAGAACTTTCACAAATAATTTTTTCACCGGGCCCATTAATTTTTAAGTTAAGAAAACTTTTAAAAAATTTTAGACCGGAAGATTATTTATTATTAACAGGTGATCCTGCTATCATAGGTGTTGCATGTTCTATTGTTTCTGATATTACAAATGGTAAATACAACTTGTTGAAATGGGATAAACAAGAAAGAACATATTATCCTATAGCAATTAATTTATATGAGAAAGGAGAAGTAAATGAGTAGTATTGATTTTGAACAAGACCAAAGAGAAGATTTGAATTCAGTTAATGATGCAAAATCATTATCGGATCAAGTCGTAAAACTAAAATCATTAGAGGACGATCTTGAGTACAAAAAGAAAAAGAATTAAAAGAACTGAAGAGACATATCGAATTAGTTTCTGGNGAGGTTATACCTACCATGATGCAAGAGATGAACATCTCTACATTGAAACTAGCTGATGGATCTTCTGTTGAAGTTAAACCAGTTTATGGTGCTTCTATTTCGATAGCAAATAAAGAAGCAGCTTACACATGGCTTCGAGAAAACGGCCTAGGTGATCTTATTAAAAATGAGATTACAGTTTCCTTTGGTCGTAACGAAGATAACAAGGCATCGCAATATGCGATCCTTGCGCAAGGTCAAGGGTACGAACCTGTCCAGAAATTAAAGGTCGAACCTATGACACTTAAAGCATTGGTCAGAGAGCGTCTGGAATCTGGACAAGAGATGCCCTCTGATCTTTTTAACGTGTTCTCAGGAAACAGAACCAAAATAACGAGGAACAAATAAACATGAACCAAGTAGCAGAGAAAAAGACTGCAGGTCTACCTTCAAATATATTTGAAGATGACGCAGCAAAAGGTTTGGGCTCAATAGGTCAAGAAGATCTAGCTCTTCCTTTTTTAAAAATCCTTGGACAACTTTCACCAGAAGTTAACAAACGTGATGGTAAGTATGTCGAAGGTGCAGAGCCAGGTATGATATACAATTCAGTATCTGGAGATCTGTATGACGGAGTAAAAGGTATTGATGTAATTCCATGCTTTTATAAGTTGGAGTACATTGAATGGAAAGATAGAGGAGAAGGACCAGGTGCACCAGTTGCAATCTATGATTCTTCATCTGATATCATGTCCAAGACAACACCAGATGCAAACTACAAAGATAGATTACCAAACGGTAATTATATTGAGAAGACAGCATCACACTTTGTCATTGTAGCGGGAGATAGTCCATCGACAGCGTTGATCTCTATGAAATCTACTCAATTAAAAATTAGTAGAAAGTGGAATTCAATGATGTCTGGTATCAAAATGAAAGGTAAGAACGGGTTATTTACACCGGCATCTTTCAGCCACATTTACAGACTAAAGACTACCCAAATGTCTAACGATAAAGGCACATGGTTTGGTTGGGAAGTCAGTAAAGTTGGTCCAGTAACTGATCAATCCTTATATGGTCAAGCCAAATCGTTTAGTGAAAACATATCGAAAGGTAATGTCAAAGCTAAACATGGTGAGGACAAACCAAAGGAAAGCATTATCTAATTCTCTAAGAGAATGAGTGCACAGTGTGGGCCAATTGGGAGACTGAGAGGCCCACAACTACAGTTATGGAAAAAAGATATATAGATTATTTTAACGGGTACAGACATGCATATGGTGTCGCTGACTTTGAACATCCAGATGCATACGTAGATTCTGAAACAGGTAAAAAGAAACCTGTATACAGATGGAACTACGAAGAACTTACTGAAGAAGTATATCAAGCACATTTAGAGGGCACATTATCAATTGGTATTCAACCGTGTAATGAAAACTCAGAAGTAAAATTTGGAGTCATAGATATAGATCCAAAAGATTATGATGACTTTGACAAGAAATTTTTTATAGACAAGATTCAAGAATATAAACTACCACTACTACCAGTATGTTCTAAAAGTGGTGGACTACATTTATTTTTATTTATGAAAAATTTTACAGATGCAAAATCTGTAAGATCNTTTCTAAGTAANTTACTACCACTATTCAAACTAAAATCAGATTGTGAAATATTTCCAAAACAAACACAACTAACAAAAGATAATGAGACAGGACAACTACGTCCAGGTCAATTTATAAATCTGCCTTACCTAGGTGGTAATCAACGGCAAGCGTTGAATGCAGACGGGACCAAGTTTACCTTGGACCAGTTTATGCAGGTCATAGAGGCTAACCTGGTGGACAAAGAAAGACTGAAAGGAATTACAGAATCGATAGAAGAACAAGACATGCAAGATGTCGATGAAGATTTTAAAGATGGACCACCGTGTCTAGCAATACTTTCTAAACTTACAAANGATCCTGCNTTNGATGGNAANGATAGATTTATGTANAACTATCATGTGTTTGCAAAGATGAAGTTTGCAGACAACTGGCAACAAAAAGTTATGAATGCACCAGTAAAATATTTTGCAGGCGAACATGCAAATGCATGGGATCAAAAATTTTTAAATCAAAAAGTAAAATCATGGAACAAAAGTACAAAAGGTTATACATGTACACAGAGTCCTATCAGTGAGTATTGTAAGAAAGGTATTTGTGTTAAGAAAAAATATGGAGTCTTGGCAGGATCAAAAGGTGCATACCCTGTGCTTACTAATTTAAAAAAGATAGATCTAGATCCAGAACCAGAATATGAATTTGATGTAACAAAACCAGATGGTATCAGTACAGCTACAGTGCATTGTAGATCTGTTGAACATCTAAATGATCAACGTAAAAGACGTAACTCAATATCAAAAGCTGCAGGATTCTTACCACCACTTATTAAAGGTGACCAGGAGCAAGCAGTGATGGATGCATTGTATCTAACACAAAAGATAGTACATCCACCGATAGGCACATCACCAAAAGAAAAATTACATGACGTTATACATGCAAAGATAAATGGACCAAGAGCTACAAGCGATGCAGCATTTAAAACTGGATCTGTATTAATAGAAAACGATCTAGCATTCTTTAAGTTTGATAAATTTTTTGACAAACTACGATCTAAGAATTGGAAGCATAGCGAAGATAAAACAGGTCGTATGATGCAGGTTATATATCAAGATTGTGAAATAGATTTTTTAGATCAGAAAAGATACCCATCAAAGAAAGCAGGAGAATATAATTCATCTACAAAGAATGTAGTACAAATAAATATAAAATCATTTGAAGAGGTGCCAATACATCATACTAAACTGGTACACAAGACGGAGATAATGTGATCAGTAGAAAATTATTCGGGCCTCCGGGAACAGGGAAAACAACTAAGCTGTTAAAATATGTAAAAACATTTTTAAAACTGGGTACACCTGTAGATAAAATAGGATACTTTGCATTTACAACTAAAGCTGCAAATGAAGCTATCGATAGAATGCTAGATTATCACACAGCTTTTAGCAGAAAAGATCTAAAATATTTTAGAACCTTACACTCTCTTGCATTTACAAGACTAGGACTAAAAAAATCAGAAGTATTACAGGACGAACACTACGAAGATATAGGTAGAAGACTAGGAATTCAAATGACAGTGTACTCTGATGGTCAGGAAACTACAGGATTTGTAGATTCTAACAGCGAATATTTTAATCTTATCAATGCAGCTAGAATCAAAGAAATTACAATCGAGGATGAATACAATACAGATATGTACTCACAAGACATGAACAAGCAATTGTTACAAATTATTTCAGATGAGTTACAAAACTACAAAGACTCATACAAATTAGTAGATTTTACTGACATGATTGAAAGGTTTAATGTGTCTGAATTGTGTCCTAAATTTGACGTATCTTTTATAGATGAAGCGCAGGATTTATCACCGATACAGTGGAAAATGGTAGATATAATCAAGAAAAATTCCAAATATGTTATACTAGCAGGTGATGATGATCAAGCAATTTATGGCTGGGCGGGAGCTGATGTAAAAAAATTTCAGCAAGAAATTTCTAAAAAAGACATAATTTTGCCACAATCTTACAGGGTCCCAAAGTCTGTTCAAAACATTGCAGATAAAATATTGGACAGAATACCTGACTCAAAAAGAGTGCGTAAACAATGGAAAGCAAGAGATGAAGAAGGAAATGTAGACTATATTACAGATACAGATGGGTTGCCATTACACGAAGGCAACTGGTTAATACTAGCAAGATACAATGACAGACTCTCAAAGCTTATGCCTATCCTAAAAGATAGGGGTGTATACTTTCAATACAAAGGTCGTAAGAGTTACAAAGTATCATTGTTTAGAACCATTCTAAACTACATACGATGGCAGAAGGGGGAGTTGTTATCTTTATCAGAAGTAAAAGATATTCTAGAGTGTTCTGGTAGTAATTTAAAACCAACAGAAGAAAAGATGTATGACTTGACTGATTTATCTTATTCAAAAGATACAGAGTGGTTTGATGAATTCCAGGTAGATTACGAAGAGTGTTTATACATACGTGAAATGTTACGTATGGGTGAAAAATTATCTAAAGATGCAAGAATAAAATTATCTACAATACATGCAGCAAAAGGTGGTGAAGCTGACAATGTATTATTAATTTTAGATAATACAAAAACAATAAGGGAGTCTGCAGAAAAAAGTGAAGACAAAGCAGATGAAGAAAATAGAGTTTGGTATGTAGGTGTAACAAGAACAAAACAAAATTTATATATCATGTCAGCAAAAAAGGAGGAACGAGGTTATGACATCGAAAGTTTGGGATAAGCAGCACGGCGGAAGTCACTATCAAAAATATAAAATACAGCCAAGTAAGTTTGTAGTTGAGAATGAATTGCTATATCCAGAAGGTTGTGCTATAAAATATATTATCAGACATCGTGATAAAGGAAAGAAGCAAGACATATTGAAAGCAATACACTTTTTAGAAATGATTATTGAAAGGGACTATAATGAAAATTCCTAAGTTCGAAGCACAAACAGAATGGGTTAAGCCTACAGAATTTCCTGACTTACGACAGGTAGATGAGATAGCAATTGACCTGGAGACAAAAGATCCTGATCTAATTAAAAAAGGATCTGGTTCTGTTATTGGTAATGGTGAAGTTATAGGTATCGCTGTTGCAACAAAACATTTCAANGGATACTTTCCTATTGCACACGANGGNGGTGGNAANATGGANANGNCNAGAGTNTTATCTTGGTTAAAAGATATANTNGAANCNCCANCNACAAAAGTNTTTCACAATGCAATNTATGACGTNTGTTGGNTNCGGGCAATGGGATTNAAAATAAACGGTGACATAGCCTGCACNATGATAGCTGCAGCGTTGACCGATGANAATAGATTTAGATANGATCTNAATAGTTTATCNTGGAATTATCTTGGTTATGGTAAGAACGAAGCTGCACTTGCAGAAGCTGCAGAGTCTTGGGGTATAGATCCTAAATCAGAAATGTATAAACTACCTGCTATGCATGTTGGTGCATACGCTGAACGTGATGCTGAAGTTACATTAGGACTTTGGCAAGAAATGAAAAAAGAAATTATTAATCAGGACCTGGAAGATATATTTGATCTTGAGTCTGATTTGTTTCATTGCCTGGTTGACATGAGATTCAAAGGTGTACGTGTAGATACAGAACGTGCACATCAAATGAAAAAAGAATTTATTGAACAAGAAAAAGAATTACTACACAAGATAAAAGGTGAAACAAATATTGATACACAGATCTGGGCAGCTAGATCTATTGCAAATGTATTCGATATGTTGAGATTAGAATATCCAACAACAGAGAAAACAGGTGCACCATCTTTTACAAAAAACTTTTTACAAGAACATCCACATCCTGTTGTTAAAATGATTGCGCAAGCAAGAGAGATTAACAAAGCACACACAACATTTTTAGATTCTATTCTACGTTATGAACACAATGGCAGAATACATGCAGAGATTAATCAATTACGTAATGCTGGGGGTGGCACGGTAACTGGTAGGTTCTCCTACCAGAACCCGAATCTACAGCAAATACCTGCTAGAAACAAAGACCTTGGACCTAAGATTAGGTCATTATTTATACCCGAGGAGGGCCATAGATGGGGTGTATTTGACTATTCTCAACAAGAACCTAGGTTGGTAGTGCATTATGCTTCTTTGTACAAACTACCCTCTGTATACGATGTTGTAGATGCATATCAAAACGATTCTAATTCAGACTTTCACCAGACCGTAGCAGATATGGCTGACATACCTAGATCACAGGCCAAAACGATCAATTTGGGTCTTTTCTATGGTATGGGTAAAGGTAAACTTCAGGCAGAGTTAGGTGTAACAAAAGACAAAGCTGCAGATTTATTTAACACATATCACTCACGTGTACCATTCGTAAAACAATTGATGGAGAAAGCATCTAACAGAGCACAAGACCGTGGACAGATACGTACCTTGCTGGGTAGATTATGTAGATTTCATCTATGGGAACCGAATCAGTTTGGTATGCATAAAGCTATGACTCACGAAGATGCACTCAGGGAACATGGACCGGGGATCAGGAGAGCTTACACATACAAAGCTTTGAATAAACTTATCCAGGGATCCGCTGCTGACATGACTAAGAAAGCAATGTTAGAACTATACAAAGAAGGTATTATACCACACATACAGATACATGATGAGTTAGATTTATCGATAGAGAATGAGGAACAAGCTAAAAAAGTTATTGAGATTATGGAACATGCTGTTACACTAGAAGTTCCTAACAAAGTGGACTATGAGTCCGGAAACAATTGGGGGGAAATAAATGGTTAAAAAATACTATGATCAATTTATGGTTTGGCAATTGCATAACAGAAGAGAAATTGTTTTTGCTATTGCAGGATTTATAATTGGTGCACTAATATTCTAATGACTTATGGCGTACTTAAATGCAAATATACCTGTGACGTACGCTCAAATAAGAAGAGAGTATCTATATGATCTTAAAGCTCATCATGGCGAAGTTGAAGATTGTGTTGTCTTCGGGATTACTGCGATCACTGGTCGTCCGATTTTGTTCCACGCAATTATGGAAAATGGTGCAGTCTTCTACCGCTTACCAATCTCTGCTTTCATACAAAGAGGTTTTAAGCCGGAAGAAGTTCCTCAACGTAGGTTGGATGAATTGGAGCTATGGAATTGTTTTAGTTATTATCCTGCTGTTACTTCTTGGGACATCTTAGACGGACAATCCGGTAAATATATTGGCAAAGATAAAAAATGGCACTGCGGTGCTTATTTATTTACTGTTGACTTTGCACATCCAGAGAGTAACATAGTAGACACTGACCATTCAGAGATACCACACGAACATAAGTGTGCACACATAATGGCCCTAGATGATGGCAATTATGCAGCTCAGCCAAACAATAGAATAATATGGGATATACCTTCGTTTACTGTGAAGGATAATATTCCGGACTGGAAAGTGCAAACATCTGAGTGGAATGTAGAAGACACACGTAAATGGAGGACTGAAGATACAGATAACTTCTTTTACGAAATTGAGGAGAAGAAACATGATGAGTAGATGGAAAACTAAGATCCAAATATGGATTAGAAACATGACTTGTAGAAAATGTAAAATACTAGCAGCTATAATAGCAGTCATGGTAGTAGCTTTTATAATCAACAAGTAATGAATTCAGGAGGTAGTCAGTATGGACTACAGGTTTACTGCAATATTAATAATATTGATGTGCCTACTGGCTATCTTTGTGCGTCCAAATCCTCACACACCATTGAAACTTGAAATGAAAGAGTATATAATTCCGATACCAAAACCAAAAATAAATGATTGAAGCTGTTATAGGATTACTAATGTTTGTAAACGGAGAAATTAAAGAGGCCCGTTTGCAGCCCTCTATGGCAATTTGTTTACGCGGCAAGCGCGAAGCTGAGAGAACCTTTTCTGAATCTGTCACATACAAATGTTGGAAAGGTAAAGCAGAATTAGAGGATAATATTGATGGCTCAAAATCAATCAAGAAACTCATCATCGAATAAAGTTGCAAAACATTTAAGAGATAGACGCTATCGTCAGATTGTGATAAGAAATAAAAAAGCTTATGACAGGAAGAAAACGAATCAAAGTACATACAGAGATAGTGAATGGGATATGTCCTGATTGTGAAGAGTACACTATGTTAGTTGGTGTAACTCGAAGATTCTATAGATGTATGACATGTGGAGCAGACATGGAACAACATGTAAATGGTAAAATAAGTTACATACCTACACTGTCACCAAGATCAAAACTATCAGAGATACAAGGATACTTCGATGGCGAAGAAAGCTAAAAGTTTATATACAAAAGTTGCACACGAACCAGTCTTTCACAAGACAAGTATAGGTAGAAATCCTAGCAAATGCAAAATGAACAAATCGCGTCGGCGTTCGTATAAAAAATATCGTGGCCAAGGAAAATAAGGGTTGACATTATTTTCTGGGATATTATATTACATTTAGAAAGTGAGAAAACATATGAAAAAAACAAAGAAAAAAGACGATAAAATGTACAAATTTATGAACAAATATTTGGATAAATTTGACAAACTAATAGTACAAGCACAAAAAGAAAAGGACAAAGAAAATTTTGACTTTAGTATTCATGCTTTAACTTCTGCTATCATGAGACAGATAGTAATGAATAATGTATTGTACTATGGTACTACTGACAAGATCAGAGAAACTATGCAAGAGCTTCTTAATGATGAAGTCAATCATAGATACATGCAAGCAAAAGAAGAACGTGAAAGAGCTCAGTTACACTAATGAAAAAAGAAAAAACTATAGTTCTTAAACCTAAAAATATTACACAAAAACAATGGGTTAATCTATTGTTGGAGTTAAACTTGATGAGTAAAGCCTGGAAGCCTTATGGTGTCGACATCACGATACAGGCACCGGGGATCAAGAAAACATTATTATGGGGTACAAAAGTTGGCGCACAAATATCAGAGCAGGATAGATAAAGCGGCAAACGATTACAATCGTACCAAAGATGAGAAGTATAAAAAACTTTGGTATGATCTGATCAGAAAGGCAGATAATGGATCTAATTATTCTGACGGACGGGATATATCATCTGATTCCAGTAACAAAGGAATTAATAGAGGATATGGTCCTGGTACAAGAAACTGATTTATTTGAATTGTGTGATATACTACGTTTAAAATTAACAACGTATATAGAAGCACCGTTTAATACACATGTAATGAAGGATGGCAGTGGAGATTTTATTGGCTGTATTAGTAAGTAGTTTACCAATATTACTTGCTGTTGTTATGTTGTGGATGTGGAATAAAGAGAATTGATTCCGGTAAGTAGGCGTCGATACAAAAGCTTCGCGCTAAGTCACTCACGTTAGCTATGACCCGAGAGGGTAGCGACCAAAGCCGGCCGGTGTACAGTACAGTGCACACAGATCTGTACACCGCGTTATGGATTACGAATCCATACCAGGTTGTGGTGTGCAGTAAAACTTAATGTACATATTGTATTTGTTGACTTCTTCTCTACCAATCTCTTTCATTTTTTTAAGAGATTCTTCGTAACCAAACATCAAACAATCATATTGTGTACGGAATGTATCTGGCCATTTAAATGGGGGCATACAAGTACCTGCTACTTGCGAACATATTAATATTGTTAAAATAAATTTCATTGACACCTATTGTATATTGTGAGATAAATCCCATATAAACTTTTAATTAAGAAAGGAGTATATCAGCATATGACTGACATAACAAAATATAAAAATGTGTCGTTGTCACATAAGACGTATGATCTTTTAGATCAGCTTCGCAAAAAGATGGTGGCAAACACAATTTTAAGTAGATCACAGACTATAACTGTATTAGTAAATGAGAAAGCGAGTAAATTAAATGGCCGACTCAAAAAAGAAAGATAAGATAATCTGTCCTACCTGTAAAGGTAATGGGTACATACGAATCCCATACAGATTAGCGAAAGAAGAAGTTACTGCGCAATGTGGTGTATGTGACTCGGAAGGAGAAATATATCCAGATGAAGTTGATAATATTGTTGTTGATTCTGACGGCATTCACCGGTTGCAGTAGTTACAAGTATGATGGTTTTGATCCTACCACAGCTACTGTTAGATGGATCATTAAGGAGGTAAATAATGGACAGTGATATAAAAGAACAGATAGAATATCTTACGAATCAAAATGAACTTCTTAAAAAGAAACTCAGACAATTAACTGAGAAGTATAACATCATGGAAGAAGAGTTTGACAGATTATTAGAAGAAAATAATAACTTCAGACTCATTCGTAANNANGGTAANATATTATGAAATCAGAAGCAGACATAGCATACATTGCTGGACTCTTTGATGGTGAAGGCAGCATTTATTATGCACGAAGACCTGAAAAGAAAAAGAAACATAATGGTGATGGTTACAGAACTTCCATATCACAACGTATAAGTATGGAGATAACCATGACTGATAGATCTGTTTTACAATGGGTGCATGAAGTATTAGGTTGCGGAACTTTAGTTAAGAAACCTAGAAAAGGTTTGCGTAAAGACGGTACAAAATACTTGATGCAGTGGAAGTGGAGATGTACATTCAGAGACGCGTATTACGTGTGTATGTTACTTTTTCCCTACGCCCACACTAAATTGCCTAAAATACAACAAATCATAGATCATTATTCTAAACAAGATTATAAAATTATGAATGATAAAGTTGTGAGTCTTGAAGAATATAAATTAGCAATGGCCTTAGAATAATGTTGAAGTTTTATTTATGGGTAATGGGTTGGTCCGGCACGTTAAGTGCATGGGCCTGGCGTAAGCAAGCTAAGATAATAAGAAAGGATCGTAAATGACAGTTGCGTTAGGTTGGGGAATGTTTTTTTATGGTATGGGCTGTATATGTATAGCTGCAATCATTATTTATTTTGTATTAAATCGTAATGAAAGGTAAAAATAAAATACTACTTATTCACGCTAAGTGGTTGAAAGATAACGGTTATTTTGAGCAAGCGAAAGAGTGTGAATGGCATGCAAAAAACTATAACCCGTTTGAAGATGTAAGACAAATTAGATGGGGAAATAAAAAATATGAAATGGAATCAAAAGTTTAAATATCCACCGTGCACAAGATCATTGGTTGATGGCAAACGTCACTATGGAATCGGTGAAGAAAAATTACCATCGGTGACTACTATACTACAAGCGACTCAGTCAGAAGAGAAACGTAAGAGTCTTGCGAATTGGAAAGCGAGAATGGGTACACAGTACGCGGACCGGATAAGAGATTTATCAGCGATGCGTGGAACATCTATGCATACGTATCTTGAAGGGTACATCAAGGGTGAAAGGCACTTAGACCTTACAGCCTTGGGCGTTGAGGCAGGGCGCATGGCTGATGTGGTCATTCGATCGGGGCTCGGGGACCTGGAAGAGGTGTGGGGNACNGANGTNACANTATACTANCCTGGGTTGTATGCAGGNNNNACNGATGTTGTAGGAATTTATAANGGGCGCGAAAGTATAATAGACTTCAAGCAAACAAACAAGCCNAAACAANGNGAATGGATTGATGACTACTTTACCCAGTTAGGAGCTTATGCTATGGCCCATAACTACGTGCATGGCACAGCAATACAGTCTGGAATCATTTTAATGTGTTCTAAAGACGGATTCTTTCAGAAGTTTGAAGTGTCTGACAATGAATTTAGAGGCTACCAACACACATTCTTGAAGAAAGTTGATCAATATTATGCAAATTGTACCAAGAATGAAAATGGTCAGGATACAAAAAATGATCAAAAAGTATAAAGAATCCCAGTATAATTTAGCCATTTGTACTATTGTATACACTTTTCTGTATAAAAATAAAAAAAATTTTTTTATTTTTTTTAAACCCTGGTACAATTGGTACAAATTAAAAAAGATAGTAATACCAATGCTTATTCGTTCATTTTTGTACCATAGACCCTTGGTACAACGTGGTACAATTGGTACAATTGTTAAAAAAGCTAGTAATACCAACGAAATAAGGGGTCGCGCGCGTGTTTTTTATTTTTATTTTATAAATTATAAATCCTGGGGTATACAGAACTCATGAGAAGACTGAAGAAATCCAAATACCGTCATGTAATAATTAAGAAAAAGAAATATTATTTCTATTCTATTACGTGGGTCGATATCACGGGTGATTCAGGGCATAGTACAGCCGAAGACTTTATGAAGTTTAAACCTAGTATCATGGTGACGCAAGCTTATCTGTTTAGCAAAGATAAAAAATATATTAGAACGTTTGCATCATACGAAGAAGGTGACGAATTATTTTCAGATCGTAATATATTTCCAAGAGGATGTATATTGAAGATGGAAAAGATTAAGATTTAATTTTTTTAATTATTAATCTGTTCTTGACTATGTTCATTAGTCTATCGTTCTTGCTCTTAGCTTCTTCTGGAGATACCTTAGCGTTCATATTGAGTCTTCTCTCTATGAATCTACCATCAGCTTTCATAATTAATTCATGAGCTCTGATTGCATCTGAATACTTGCCTTTCTTTTTTGCATCATCTCTTATCTGACCTAGTGTAGCCTTCTGTCCAGGTAGATCCTGTTCATATTTTGAGTGCAATTCATTCTTTAGCTCATCGTGATAAGCTACTACCAGAGGGTATCTGTCTACGTTCATGAGTCTGCTTCCATAGTCTTTTGGGTCAGCATATCCTGCTAGCTTAGCTGCCTCTGTTTGACTGCATGGATAGCCGTCATGGCCATATACTAAGAACATTACAAACTTCTCTTGTTGAGCTGTTAATCTTTTTGGTACAGACATAATACTTGTAATATATCCCATAATTTGTATATATCAATATAGAAATATGATAGACGGAAAGACATTCAGACAAGGTTTCGACAAGTTTATGAAAGCTGAAGTTACCAAGAACGCTAGGATGCAAGTGCAATTACCTAACGGAGAATTTTATGACATCGTTGGAATAAAACTTCTTGAAAATAAAATAATTGGTAGTAAAGACACTCATAGACTGGTTTTATCTTGCCAAAAACCTACAGAAAGTATGGGTAATCCTATAAAAATTTTGTAAGTAGGCTGGACTGAATTATGCCTAAAAAAACTATAGGATTAGAACGTGATTTATATAAAAAACTTAAGAGAGAAATTAAGANNATATCGTGGATTAGACTTGAAAACAGGGTCTTACTTGGGACTCCTGATNTATTGGCTTACTCTNNTAACAGCAACTTTTTCACACTGGAATTAAAGCGNACTAAGTCCANCAAAGTCCANCTNTCCCCGCACCAAGTTTCATTCCACGTGAAACANCCAAAGAATACCTATGTGCTTGTTGCTTGTGACCCTAAGCTTGGGANNTATCGCTTGTACCCTGGTTCNGGGATNCTTGCGCTTGAGAATTTTGGCTTGAAGCTTGANCCCTTGGCTTCNGGCTGGNCTGCTTGTCNNCTNNTGCTTGAGAGCTTGTAAGCTTGCGACCCTGCTTCCTGAGCTCTGCATAATATTTTGGGTGATGCCATGTCATATTAATGTTTACCGTAACACACATTGGCTGTGCTTCGATCCCAGCACTGTCTGCAGCTTCCGCAGCTGTTGCCCTGTTCAGGGGCCGGGCAGGATCTGCCATTGCTGCTGGTGACTGTCGACGTCCACGGCCAGAATTTAACTGGTCCCTGATCAATCATGTGTGATGACATTCTAATAATTAAATTTGACGGAATCGTGGCAGGGTCCAGCTGCTTCAGGAACTGAGCCTCTCGCGTTGGCATCCAGTGTCTGGTCTCGCTTGTACGCTTGCACACTTCGAATATATTCTCTAAGTGCTTCATACTCTGGATGTCTCCCGAGTCATGCCACCTGAACCAGGCCTCGCCAGATATAAGGGTTGTCATTGCATCCACCCAGCGCGGGTCCTCGAGCGCTTGCAGCCTTCGCTGTAAGGCCTTCTGGACATTGTTGAATCGATATCTCCCCTTCAGGGCATAACAGCCAGCGCAGACGCTGCCTGGTATCTGGACCAGCTTTGCGCCAGTCTTGCACGCCACGGCCGGCAGGTTGTGCGCTGGTCCTGGCATCTTCGACGGCTTCGACAGCCCGCCGGTGATTTGTCTTGCTTCTTTTTTTAACAT
>FUFK010038870.1_pt1 | contig 29399 bp, 33 predicted proteins | sample 1021851 | NCBI WGS metagenome assembly FUFK01 (sample SAMEA51879418, study PRJEB19060) | metagenome | reverse complement strand
TACTGGAGGTTTATCAACAGGAATAGAAGTTTTTTTTTAAAAAACCCAAGATTATCGATGATGGTGAGAATTTTTGATAAAATGAAAGCTGAAAGAAAAAAACTGATATTATCCGAGGCAGAAAAATTTATAAAACAAAATACAATCCAGTGAAAAAACAAAATCTACCTTCTAAAATATGCCCAATATGTAAAAGATCATTTGCATGGAGACGAAAATGGAAGTTGAACTGGGAAAGAGTTAAATATTGTTCTAAAAAGTGCTCGAGATCTTAAGTTAGCAGCAAGAGCAACTACTTTTTTTTTCTTTTACCTTTTCAGGATTATCTTTTTCTATTTTGTTTTGAATAGCTTTAGATTCTTCAAAAGCTTTTTTCTTTAAAATTTTATCCTCGATATAGGCATACAATGAACTAAAGCCAAGTTTAGAAGCCCTTTTTTCTTCATAGGCTCTTCTTCCTTTTAAGTTTTCAATAATTTCTAATATTTGAGGATTATTCATAGAAATAATTTATATCACATAAAATTTTTATTACAAAATATGCTCTATAATTTTGGGAATATATTTTTTAAAATTAAAAAATCCTTTGTTACAATATTTCCATGCATTTTGATCAATATCTCTATATAAAAAAAGTACACCTAAATTATTCGAATTTAAAAAATCTAAATTCTCACCTATTGTTGGATATAAACCACAACAATTTTCAATATTTGTTATTTCACTAATGTTAATAATTTCACAATCAATAGATTGATCTTTTAATCTTTTTTCTTGATCCTCAATTAACTGAGATTTAAATTTCAATAATTTNTCACTAAGCTTTATAGATCTATTATCATTNTTATTAGAAACTAAGTAAATTTTCTTAAAGTNTTTATCTTTAAAGTCNGTAATTTCAAACGAGAGATTATTTTCAAAAACCAACAGNTTTTTTTCTTCAANGTTTTGTGNGTTAGTAAAATTTTGTTTTACTANATTATAAGATTTTTCAGATACTTTTGGAGGAGCATTTTCATTTAATTTAATATTTTGAAATCTATTGTTAGTGAATTTTTTAATATTCCATTCACTTGCTAGGTAATGTTTACCTTGAGTTTGAATACCCGCAACCCATCTCCATCCAAGAGTATTTGATGCAGCATCTCCATCAAAAAGATGCTGCATAAAAAATTCCGCACCTAATTGCCAAGGTAATTCTAAAGTAAAAATCCAAATACTAGCAAACCACATTCTTGTGTGATTATGTAAATAATTATTCTCTTTAAGCTCGTTTACCCATTCATTGAAGCAATCTATGTTTGTTTTTCCTTCAATTGCAGACAGATAATCTTTATTATTTTGAAATTCTTTTTTTATCTTATCTAATTCTAGAAGATAATCTGTCCAAACATTAGGTCTTAATTCTAACCAACCTTTCCAATATGTTCGCCATAAAACTTCTTGAATAAATTTTTCATTTTTTGAGAAAGAAAATTTACTTAGTGATTTTTGTATCACCTCTTTTTCATTAATTATCCCATGAGTTATATATGGTGATAAACAAGACACATTTAACCTCTTTTCAGGTCCAAAATCAAAATTTCTTAATCTAGAATATTCTGCAAGATTATTTTCAACAAAATTATCTAATTGATTTATGGCCTTAGCCCTTGAAGCTTCAAACATTGCTTTTAATTATTTCGATTTTTTTTTCTTTAGACCTAATTTATCACTGTGTCTTAACCTTAAAACAACAATCGCTCCAGCAATTAACAAAATTGCAACTGCTTCGTAAACAAGTGCAGTAGGATCCATCTCTTTACCTTGTAAAATAATAAACCGGGCAAGAGCCGTTATCGCAATAAGCAATGGAAGTGTAATACTAATAGACTGTTGGTTCCAAAAAACTCTAACCATAGCTAGCACCTCTAAGTAAAGAAACATTAAAAGTAAATCAGCTAATGTTACCAACTGATTGGTGAACATATTTTTAATTTCTATGCCAACAGCAATAACAGTGCTCACCAAAATAATACACATTAAAGCCAATTGTAAGTTTTTTGTAATATTGTCCATTATTTACCTTTAGTAAATGGTAGCCATTTTTCAAATGCTGATTTTAAAGGACCATCATATGGAATTGAGTAAGAATTTGGATTAGGACTAGTCAACACTTCAATACCTTTTGAAAAAATAAAGATAAATACTATTACAAAAACAATTACCATTATTTTAAAAGGATCAAAATTTTTTGTTTGAAAAACACTTGCGGATTTTGCTTCTGCTTTATGGAATTGTTTAAAAGTCATGTATACGGCAAATATTAATCCTATATGAGCTAAAAAAAGACCAGCCCACCCAAATGCAAAAGTTGTATATGAAAAAACATATAAACTAAAAACTGTAGTCCAAATAAAACTTAAAACTAATAAAATTTGTAGTCTTACTGTTTTAGGAAGTGCACGTAGATCATTTTTGCTATCATCAAATAAAATATTTGCAGCATCTCTCATCCAATTTTTAATTGATTCCATATTTCAAAGATATAATTTTTTATAATTTAAACAAATGCTAATTTGCCCTAAACTTTACAGTTAACGAAGCTTTTTTTTGTGAAAATTGATAAATCTCTCAACGTTAGATTTATTAAATGACTTGTTCTCCTCAAATGAAACTTTCTTCATTGAATATGCACTACTATTAGTAACTCTTGATTGAATTGTAATATTCCCTTTATATAATTTAAGCTTGACTGCGCCGTTAACTTTACTTCTTTTTAAATCAACAATTTTCTGAAGTTTAAATCTTTCTTTTGAATACCAGTAACCATTATAAATCAATTCTGCATATCTAGACATTATTCGATCTTTCTTATGCATGGTTGCTTTATCTAAAGTAACAGACTCAATTGCTCTATGTGCATTAATTAAAAGAGTGCCACCAGGTGTTTCGTATACACCTCTAGATTTGATGCCTAAAAATCTATTCTCAACTAAGTCAACCCTTCCAATTCCATTATTACCAGCGAGATTGTTAAGTTTTGACAGTAATTTAGCGGGTGACATTTTTTTTCCATTAATTCCAAAAGGATCACCATTTTTAAAATTTATAGTAACATAAGTTGGTCTATTTGGTGCTTTTTCAGGTGAAACAGTTCTTTGAAAAATAAATTCTGGAGCTGAATTTCTAGGGTTCTCCAAGACCTTTCCCTCTGTAGAGGTATGAAATAGATTATCATCCACAGAAAAAGGGGGTTCTCCTTTTTTATCATTTGGAATTGGAATATTGTATTTTTTTGCGTAATTAATTAAGTCAGTTCTTGATTTTAGTTTCCATATTCTCCATGGAGCAATAATTTTTATATTTGAACCAAAATAATGATAACCTAATTCAAATCTTATTTGATCGTTGCCTTTTCCTGTCGATCCATGCGAAACAGCATAGGCTTTAAATTTCTTAGCAACTCTTATTTGGTCTTTAGCAATTAAGGGGCGTGCAATTGATGTACCAAGTAAATAGACACCTTCATAAATTGCATGTCCTCTAATCATTGGGTAAATGTATTCTTTTACAAAAATATCTTTTAGATCATTTATTATTATTTTTTTTACACCAAGTTTTTTTGCATTTTTAATAATTTTATTTTTATTTATCTCTTGGCCAATATCGGCAGTGTAGCATATTACTTCTGCATCATAATTCTCTTGAAGCCACTTTAAAATTATAGAAGTATCTAACCCTCCAGAATAGGCGAGCACTATTCTTTTTTTTGACTTCATGATTTTATGTGCAATTTTTTTTTGCTGAATTGTATGCTTTGGTAAAACCCATCAAAGAATAATGATCAATTGTTTGAGATCCTGATTTATTATATGCAGTAACCATAATTCTTGATGCTTTTTTCATTCTTTTTATAATTCTTTTTTCAATTTTATTGCTTGAAATCCACGCAAAGTCTTCTTGTGCAATGTCAAATTTATATTTTGATTTCCCAGATGATGCTATGATTGAATTTTGGCTATTATATTCGTAACCAGATGTAGTGCTTACCTCATCTGAAATTTTATCAGTTGGCCTAAATGTAACAAATAATCTTGCCTCTCTATCTCCTTTTTTTGGAGATTGTAAAACAGGCTTTGATTGAGCAAAACAAATTTTTCCACTTGTATCTAATACTTGAATTACTTCCCAGTCTTTAAANTTTCCAATTTTTTTAACTTCTTCAGCAAAGCTTGATGAAAATGTAAAAAATAAAATAATAATTGAGTATCTAATTATGGACATGGATTTGGAAATATTTTTTGAACATTATTTATTTCGTTTATTACTTCTTGATCTAATTTGACTTTTACACTTTCTATATTAGTTTTCAACTGATCCATGGTTGTTGCGCCTATGATCACGCTAGTCATAAATTCTTGCTCCTCACAAAATTTAATGGACATTTGACTCATATCTAGACCATATTTTTCACTTATTTTGAAATATTCCTCTACTGCTTTTTCAGTATTGGGCTTTCTATATCTGGTCCAAAAATCATAATCTCTTTCCATTCTCGAGCCCTTTGGCAATTCTCCATTTCTATATTTGCCTGACAAATATCCACTCGCCAAAGGTGAATAGGAGAGACATCCTATCTGTTCTCTAATAGACACCTCTGCAAGTCCGACTTCATAAGATCTATTNAGTAAACTATAGGGATTTTGAATAGACATCATTCTTGGTAAATTTTTATCTTTAGAAAGTTTAATATAATTCATCACTCCCCAAGGAGTTTCATTTGATAGCCCTACATATCTGATTTTACCCTTATCAATATATTTTTTTAACTCATTAAGAACGTCTTCGAATTGGTTCCATTCATTTTCTTTATGNTCATAACCCAATCTTCCAAAGTTATTGACATTTCTTTCTGGCCAATGAAGTTGATACAAGTCTACATAGTCAGTGTTCAATCTTTTAAGACTATCATTAAGCGCATTTTCTAAATTTTTACCTACAAAACTATTTTCACCTTTTCTTAAGTAATCCCTAGATGGTCCAGCAACTTTTGTTGCCAAAATAATATCTTCTCTCTTTTTGTTTTTTTTAAACCAATTACCTATGATTTTTTCAGTATGACCGTAAGTTTCCTCTTTTGGAGGAACTGCATAAAGTTCAGCTGTGTCCCAAAAGTTTACGCCCTCAGTTAATGCAAAATCCATCTGTTGAAAGGCTTCTGCTTCAGTATTTTGTTCTCCCCAGGTCATTGTGCCGAGACAAATTGTGCTTACTTTAAGGTCTGTATTTCCTAATTTTTTGTAATTCATTCTTTAAAGTTATTTTTACTTATATTTTGGTGACTTGAAAATATAGAAATATGATATTATATAAATTCCATGGAATTCAANAAAGAAAATATTTTAAATAAATCTACAACTACAAAACAAGCAGTTGTAATGGATGAAGGTTTAAGAGCCTATATGTTAAAAGTATATAACTATATGGCTACAGGAGTTCTATTAACTGGAATTATAGCACTGTTATCTTTTAAAATGTCGGTTGTTACAGATGCTAATGGTTCAATTGTTGCATTAACTGAATTTGGTAATGCTATATATTTGTCAGGATTAAAATGGGTAGTAATGCTCGCACCTCTTGCAATAGTTTTTTACATGAGTTTTGGAATAAACAAAATGAGTTCATCAAAAGCTCAAACTACCTTTTGGATATTCGCAGCTTTAATGGGTCTTTCTTTGTCCTCAATTCTTTTAGTTTACACAGGTTTAAGTGTTACTAGAGTATTTTTCATATCTTCAGCAACTTTTGGTGCAATGAGTATTTACGGTTACACAACAAAAAGAGATCTAACTAAATTTGGATCTTTTTTGATGATGGGTTTAATTGGAATTATTATTGCTTCACTAGTTAATATTTTTCTTAAATCTTCTATGATGTATTTTGCAATTTCTATAATTGGAGTATTAATTTTCGTGGGCTTAACTGCTTATGATACTCAAAAAATTAAGAATATGTATGTTGCTTCAGACTCTGGAGAATTAATGGGCAAAAAAGCAGTTATGGGTGCTTTAACTTTGTATTTAGATTTCATTAATTTATTTATAATGTTGTTAAGACTCTTTGGTCAGAGAAGATAATTAATTTTTTAATTTTTTCCAATTTGTATTCTTTAATAAATTTTCAAGATCAAAAGAATTTTTTAATATTTTACCATTGGTATCAGTGATCAAATATCTTAAGTTTTTGTTTGATGGTTTAAAGTTTTTACAAATTTTATATATAGCATTTTCAGCAGCATTTTTAAAAACACTAAAACTTACTTGTTTGCTAGAAATAGAAAGCCCGTAGTCTCTCCAAGATCCTTCAGATACCATTTTAGCATAGAGATCCAAAATAATTTTCAACTCATTCTTTTCAAAAAAATACTTTATTTCCTCATCTTTTTTTAAGTTATTTACAACAAGTTTTAAGTTTCTATTCATTTAGCTTGTACTTGTTAATAAGACCAATTTGAAAAGCAGTAAAAATAAATGTGATTGGAAGCATTCCCCAAACTTTGAAGTTAACCCAAAACTCNTCTGTTTGCGTTCGCCAAATTACTTCATTTAATAATGCAAGACCAAAAAAGAAATACATCCATCTATTATTTAAGATTTTCCAGCCTTCATCACTTAATGGTAAAGATTTTCCTAAAATTTTTTTTAAAACAGGCTCATCTGTAAAATATTTTCCAAAAAATAAGGCTAACGCGAATAAAATATTAATTATTGTGGGCTTCATGTAGATGAAAACTGGATTATCAAAATATATTGTTAAACCTCCAAATAATGTAATTAACACTCCACTTATCAGTGGAACCATTGGAATTTTTTTCTCTAGTATCCAAACTACNAGAACTGCAATTATAGTTGCAACTATGAGTGGAGGTATAGCTATTTTTAAATTTTTATCGTTATTATAGTAAAAGAAAAAAAAAATTACTAAAGGTCCAATATCTGTAATAAATTTTAAGAAAGATTTATTCACTGCTACATATTATCAGATTAATAAAACAATCATATTTTTTTTATTGATTTTTTTTTTCAAATATCCATATTTGTTTNGTGAGCATTCAAAAAGCTAAATTTTCAATAGGTGATGTAGTAAAGCATAAGCACTTCGAATTTAGAGGTGTGATTTATGATGTGGATTTTGAATTTAATAATTCAGAAGAATGGTACCAATCAATACCTAAAAACGTTAGACCTAGAAAAGACCAGCCTTTTTATCACCTACTCGCTGAAAATGATGAAATAACATATGAAGCATACGTGTCAGAACAAAATCTTTTAACAGACGACTCGGAAGAACCCATTAAACATCCATTGATAAATGAGATTTTTTCGGGGAAAAAAGGCTCAAGTTATTTTAAACCTTCAAATTAATCGAAAGCCTACTTTTTAACACATTTTATACAAACAGAAGTCATAACTTATAAATATTATTAACTTATATCTGGCTGAGAATGCTTATTAATTCCATTTTTATCTCCCTCAGTATTCTCGGTCAGACGATTTATCAAAATTTATATCGATTATTTATGTTATAAAAACTCATGTTAAATTATTTTAATCCTAGTAACACTTTAAAGGTTATTAATAAGCTTCAGAAATTTATTTTTGCGTTATTTATTGCAGTTTTAATTCTTGGATTGTTTGAAGCTTTGGTACTTTCTCCTGAGGATTATAAACAAAGCGACTCTGTAAGGATAATGTATGTTCATGTTCCTGCAGCTTGGATTTCACTTGGCATATTTTCTGTTATATCAATCTTATCTTTTGGAATTTTAATTTTTAAAAATAAAAATTTTATTTTAATTTCTAAAAGTTTAGCACCATCTGGCTTTGTATTTAATATTATTGCATTGGTTACAGGCTCAATCTGGGGAAAACCCACATGGGGTACCTGGTGGGCTTGGGATGCTAGAATTACATCAATGTTACTTCTCGCTGTATTTTACTTGATGTTCATGCTGAGTTGGAAAATTTTTGAGGATGAAAAGAAATCAATTAAACTTAGTTCATACATTGCAATTTTTGGATTAATAAATGTTCCAATAATTAAATTTTCTGTTGACTGGTGGTCAACCTTGCACCAACCATCTTCTGTAAATGTATTTAAGGAAACCACTATTCACTCAACTATGCTTATGCCATTAGGTATAATGACTGCGGCATTTGCACTTTTCTCAATTTTAATATTTTTAATGAAATATCATACAGAACTGCTAAAGATTAAAAATAAAGGATTAGATAGATTATGATAAGTGAAATTTTAAACATGAACGGATACGGTTTATATGTTTGGTCATCTTTTATGTTTACTTTGTTAAGTTTTGGTACTTTATATTTCGTAACTAAAATTCAGCTAAATAAAGAGTTAAGGAACTTTGAAGCTAAATTTAAAAATTTAGATATTGACAAAGCTGAAATTGCAAAAAAGCAAGAAATTTACAGAGGAATTTTATCAAGTACTTCAACATCTAAAATTTAACTTTAGATTTTCATGTATGGTAAAAAAGTCAAGATACGAGCTTTTTTTATTATTTTAGTATTCACTTCAGCAATTCTTATCACTTTTTTGGTGATAAATTCATTAAAAGAAAATGTTGTATTTTTCAAATCACCGACTGACATAAATAATTTAAATCAAATAGAAAGTAAAAAAATAAGAGTTGGTGGGATGGTTAAAAAAAACTCAATAGAAATTGAAAATAAAAATTTAAAATTTGTAATTACTGATTTTAAAAATGAGATAATTGTAACTTTTAGTGGAGCTGTACCCAACTTATTTGANGAGGGAAAAGGAGTAGTTGCAGAGGGATATTTAGAAGATANAAAATATTTAAAAGCAGAAAAAATTTTAGCAAAACATGATGAAAATTATATGCCTCCAGAGGTTAAAGAGGCAATGCAAGGAAATTAGAAATGATTAATCAAATCGGAGCTTATTCACTATATATCTGTTTATTTGTATCTGTATACTTAATATTAAAATCATATATTTCCTCAAAAAATTTTGACAAAAAAATTGATCAAACATTTTTTGCAACTTTGTCAGTACAACTATTTATGACAATTTTAAGTTTTTTTACCCTAGTTTTTGCTTTTGTTTTTTCTGACTTTTCAAATATTACAGTGTTCAATAATTCTCATACGTTAAAACCTCTTTTTTATAAAATATCCGGTACCTGGGGCAATCATGAGGGAAGTCTACTGTTGTGGTTATTAGTGCTAACTTTCTTTTTGTTCATTTTTTTTGTTACCTCAAAAAAGATGAATGTAAGATATAGAATTCTAACGATTTTATTTCAGGAAATTATTATTTTAGGTTTTTTACTCTTCATTCTTTTTACATCAAATCCATTTTTAAACATTTTTCCAATACCTGATGAAGGTTTAGGTTTAAATCCAATTTTGCAAGATCCAGCGCTGGCTATCCATCCACCGCTTTTATATGTTGGTTATGTTGGAACCTCTATAATTTTTTCTGCATCATTAGCAGCTTTAATTACTAAAACTGTAGACAATGTTTGGGCATCTCATATTAAAAATTGGATTTTAATATCTTGGATATTCTTATCAGTTGGAATACTTCTAGGATCTATATGGGCTTACTATGAATTAGGATGGGGTGGTTTCTGGTTTTGGGACCCAGTCGAAAATGTTTCATTGATGCCTTGGTTTTGTTTGACTGCATTGCTTCATTCAATAATAGTTCTTAAAAATAGAAATGTTTTTCATTCTTGGACTGTAATTTTATCAATCACAACATTTTCATTAAGTATGAGTGGAACATTTTTAGTAAGATCAGGGATACTCAANTCAATTCACACATTTGCTAATGATCCATCCAGAGGAGTGTTTATACTAACATTCCTATTATTTCTTGTTTTACTGGCTGTTTTTATTTTCTTTTTTAATCAAAAAAATTTTCCAGATACATACCAAAGATCATTTTTAGTTAGTAGAGAGACAAGTATATTAATCAATAACTGGTTTATGATGTTTTTTTTATCAGTAGTATTAGTCGGGACAGCATATCCAATTTTTCTTGAAGTAATTAATGACGCTAAAATTTCGGTAGGACCACCATTTTATCATAAATTAATCGTTCCATTTCTTATACCTTTTTTATTTTTTATGGCATTAGGACCAAATATAAAATGGATAAAAGATAAAATAAAAAAACTAAATATATCACAAATTATTTTTTTAATTTTATCTTTTGTAATTTCCTTTTTTATTGTTTTAAATACTAATACAAATTATTTGTTCTCAACTTTGTTATTCACATTCAGTTTTTATTTATTTTTTAATGTAATAAATAGTTTTCAAAAAAAAAATTCTAATTTATCTCAAAAAGTTTCCCATCTTGGTTTTAGTATTTTTATGCTTAGTATTTTATTCAATGGTATTTTATCTAAAGAAAATTCAGCAAANATGAAGGTTGGTGATGAAATTAATTTTTTAAATAAAAAATTAATTTTCGAGAATGTAAAAGTTGAAAGTGATTCAAATTTTAAAAAATTAGTAGGTGAATTCAAACTTAATGACAATGGAAAAATTATTCATTTTAAACCAGAAATTAGAGTTTATAGCCAACCCGAAACCATCACAAGTGAAGCAGATATTTCATCAACACTATTTTCAGATAATTTTTTAGTTTTCAGCCTTATTAAAAATGATGGTTTTTTTAATGTTAGATACCAACACAAACCTTTAATGATCTGGATCTGGATATCTGTATTATTGATGTCACTTGGCGGTGTATTCAGCTTCTTTAAATTAAATGAAAAATAATAAGATTTTTTATTTTATTGTAATTTTAATAGTAGCAATTTTTTTTGTTTTGCTTTTAGGTTTGAAAGAAGAAAAAAATTATTCCCCACAGTCAGAAAATAAAAAATTAAATAATTCAATTTCACTTAAAGAGCTTTATTCAGGAAAAAATATTTTTCTTAATGATTTATTGTTAGAAAATGAGTTAAATTTAATCAATATTTGGGCCTCATGGTGTTTGCCATGTAAAGCTGAACACCCTTACTTGATAAATCTGAATGAGAGATTTGACATAAATTTAATAGGCATAAACTATAAAGATAACTTAGATAATTCAAAAAAATTTCTATCTGATCTTGGAAACCCATACAATGAGGTTTTGGTAGATAGTGATGGAATAAAATCAATTGAGCTTGGTGCTATAGGTGTTCCTGAAACATACTTGATTAATAATGAATATAAAATTATCAAAAAATTTATTGGACCTTTAGACCAAGATGATTATGAAAATATAATTAGTTTAATTAAAAAATGAAAAAAATTTTTTTAACGGTCTTAATATTAATAATAACCACTTTCCATTCCAATATCTCTTTTGCAGATCAAAACAAGAATATTGATCACATAACCAAGAATTTACGATGTTTAATTTGCCAAGGTCAATCTGTTTATGATTCTCAATCAGATTTTGCATTGAGTATGAAAAAATTAATTCAAATTAAAATTAAAGAGGGAAATACCGAAGATGAGATATACAAATTTTTAAAAGAAAAATATGGTGAGTGGATTGTTTATGAGCCAGAAGTGAATAAAAATACAATTTTTTTATGGGGATTACCCCTTATTTTATTTATTTTTGGTGGTCTTTTAATTATTAGAAAAGTAACTATAAAGTAACTCAATTTACCATGAGATCAATAATTACCTTTGTTATTTTTTCTGTTTTATTGTTTCCAAATTTTGTGAATGCTGAAAATTCTGGAAACAAATGGAGCTTTTACACAGGTATGTTTGATTTCAGTGATGATGGAAAAAAATCAAATCTGTTTGGAATTCAACATATAAACGAGGATTTATATAGAGAAACTTCTTTTGGCACTCTTCAGCCTGTGACTGGTGCATTCATAACAGCTGATAATGCGAAATATATATATACGGGTTTTCAAATTCCAAAGAAAAACGGATCTTTCACGTTCATACCAAGCTTTACACCTGGACTTTATGATGAGGGAGATGGAAAAGATTTAGGGCATGCGATAGAATTTAAAACAGAAATTCAGATATCTTTTGAGATATCTGATCAAAGTGAAATCGGTTTATCTTATAATCATATCTCTAACGCTAGCCTAGGTGATAAAAATCCAGGCGCTAATAGTTATATGTTTAATTTTATAAAAGTTTACTGACAGTTTCCTAAGATATGAGAGTTAAAGATTGCTATAATTTTGAAGATTTTAGAAAACTTGCAAAAAGCAAGTTACCAGCCCCAATTTTTCATTATATTGATGGGGGAGCAGATGATGAAGCAACTCTTAAAAGAAACACAAATGCTTTTAATGATTGTGACTTAGTTCCAAGTATTTTAACAAGTGTTGGAGAACCTGATCTGAAGACAGAAATTTTTGGTAGAAAAATTGATATGCCTATTTTTTTATCTCCAACAGCAATGCAAAGTTTATATCACCCGGATGGTGATAAAGCATCAGCCAGAGCAGCAGAAAAATTTAACACAATGTACAGTATGTCTACTATGGCTTCATTCTCAATTGAGGAAATTGCAAATGTTTCAAGTGGACCAAAATTATTTCAACTCTATATACATAAAGACAAATCTTTTACTGATGATCTAATTGATAGATGTAGAAGAGCAAACTTTGATGGACTATGTTTAACTGTAGATACTTTAGTTGCGGGTAATAGAGAAAGAGATCATAGAACTGGATTTACTACACCACCTAAATTTACTTTGGAAAGTTTGATGAGTTTTGCAATGAGACCTCAATGGGTTTTAAATTATTTAACAAATAAAAAGTTTGAATTAGCAAATATCAAACATAAAACAGACAAAGGTACAAATATCGCTAAATCTGTCATTGATTATATTAATGAGCAATATGATCCAAAGATGAATTGGAGTGATGCAGAGTATTGTATTAAGAAATGGAATGGACCATTTGCTTTAAAAGGTGTTATGTCAGTTGAGGATGCNAAAAGAGCTGTNGATATTGGATGTACTGCAATAATGATCTCAAATCATGGTGGTAGGCAATTGGATGGATCAAGATCTCCATTTGATCAAGTCAAAGCAATTGCAGATGCTGTGGGTGATAAGCTNGAGATAATACTAGATGGTGGGGTAAGAAGAGGAACACATGTGTTAAAAGCCCTTGCGGCAGGCGCAAAAGCATGTAGTTTTGGNAAAGCTTTCCTTTTTAGCCTTGGAGCCGGAGGTCAAGTAGGTGTAGAAAGATTGCTACATAATATGCAAGCTGAAATTAGANGAAATATGATACTAATGGGNTGCAAAAATTTATCAGAATTAAACCAGGACAAAATAATATATAGGAGATAGATTATGGAAATGAAATTAGCTGCGAGCTTAAATAGATTAGGTACAGAAACTGCTTTTAGTGTCTTAGCTGAGGCTAAAAAACTAGAAGCGAAAGGTCATCCCATGATCCATCTTGGACTTGGACAACCAGATTTTAAAACTCCAAAGCATGTTGTAGATGCTGCAAAAAAAGCGTTGGATGATGGACACCATGGATATGTAATGTCAAATGGAATACCTGAGTGCAGACAAGCTGTAACTAGATGGATTAAAAAAAGATACAACGCAGATGTCGATTTTGAAAGAATATTAATTATGCCAGGTGGTAAACCTACCATGACATATGCAATCCAGTGTTTTGGAGAACCAGGTGCAGAGATAATACATCCGACACCAGCTTTTCCTATTTATGAGTCTATGATAAATTATACTGGATCCACTCCAGTTCCTTATGATCTTACAGAAGATAAAGATTTGAAATTCAATGCTGATAAAATTTTATCTCTGATAACTGCTAAAACAAGACTTTTAATTTTAATCAATCCAAACAACCCCACTGGAAGTTTTGTTGAAAAACCTGAAATAGATAAACTTGCTAAGGGATTAGAAAAATTTCCACATGTAACAATTTTAAGTGATGAAATTTATAGTAGACAGATTTTTGATAATAAGGAAATGCCTACATTTTTCAATTACCCAGAATTAAGAGACAGATTAATAGTATTAGAAGGTTGGAGCAAAGCATACTCAATGACTGGTTGGAGGTTAGGTTGGAGTTTTTGGCCTGAACATTTAGTTGAACATGTAAATAAACTTCTAATTAATAGTGTTTCATGTGTTAATGCAGCAGCTCAATTTGCTGGAATAGCAGCTTTAGATGGTCCAGATGACTCAATACATGAAATGATGGAAAAATTTACTGCGAGAAGAAAATTAATCCATGAAGGTCTAAATAGTTTGCCAGGCGTTGAATGTAGTCTACCAGGTGGCGCCTTTTATGCATTCCCTAAAGTTACTGGAACTGGAATGAATGGTGCGGAGTTTTGTCAAAAAGCAATGCATGAAGCTGGAGTTGCAATAGTACCAGGAACAGCATTTGGAAAAAGTTGCAATGAATATGTTAGATTTAGTTTTGCGGCATCTAGAGATAACATCTCTCAAGCTTTAGAAAATATCAAAAAAATGCTTGGATAATTCATGACTGAATTAGCTTTACCTAAAATTGATAAAGATACAATTTCGAGGAAAGATCAAATCGTTTCTCATCTTAAAAAATTTACTAAAGATGAAAATGTTCTTAGTGAGAATGAGGAGATCAAACCATATGAAACTGATGGTTTGGCTGCTTATAAACAGACCCCACTAGCAGTTGTTTTGCCAGAAAATACAAAAGAGGTAAGTGAGATATTAAAATTCTGTAATGAGGAAAACATAAAAGTTATCCCTAGAGGTGCAGGAACAGGTTTGTCAGGTGGTGCGCTACCCCTTCAAGATGCAATTTTGTTAGGTCTTGGAAAATTTAACAAAATTCTTGAAATAGATTTTGAAAATAAATGTGTTGTGACACAACCTGGTGTTACAAATCTTGGTATTACACATGCTGTTCAACACAAAGGATATTATTATGCTCCAGATCCATCAAGTCAGCTAGCATGTTCAATTGGAGGAAATGTAGCTGAAAATTCAGGAGGCGTTCACTCATTAAAATATGGAACAACTACAAATAATATTCTTGGTGTCGAAATGGTAATGATGGATGGAACAATTACCAGAATTGGTGGTAAGACTTTAGATCAAGAGGGATATGACTTATTAGGGCTAGTATGTGGATCTGAAGGTCTACTAGGAGTGATTACGGAAGTAACAGTAAAAATTTTAAGAAAACCTCAGTCTGTGAGGGCTGCTTTAATTGGCTTTCCTACGGTCGAAGATGGAGGAAATTGTGTTTCTGATATTATATCAAGCGGGATTGTCCCTGCTGGAATGGAAATGATGGATAAAGCTTTGATTGATGCAACGGATAAATTTTCAAAAGCTGGTTATCCTAAAGACGCAGAAGTTTTAATGATTGTTGAGCTTGATGGTACCAAATCTGAAGTTGACGGTCTTTTAAATAAAGTAAGTGAGATTGCTAAACAAAATAACTCTAATAGTATGAAATTAAGCAATAATGAAAAAGAAAGATTAGCTTTTTGGTCTGGAAGAAAAGCTGCTTTCCCAGCTTGTGGAGCAATGGCCCCAGATTATTATTGTATGGATGGCTCTATTCCAAGAGGGAAGCTGTCATTAATTTTAAAAGAAATAAATGAGCTGTCAAAAAAATATAACTTAGCTGTGGCAAACGCTTTTCATGCTGGAGATGGAAATTTGCATCCTCTTATAATGTTTGATGGTAGTGATAAAGAACAGTTGAGAAAAACCGAAGAATTTGGTGCAGAAATTTTAAAAGCTTGTGTAAAACATGGTGGAGCATTAACAGGAGAACACGGTGTAGGAATTGAAAAAAGAGAATTAATGTGTGAGTCATTTAACAATGACGATATTCAACAACAATTGAATATTAAAAATTCTTTAGATGAAAAAAATCTTTTAAATCCAGGAAAGGTTTACCCGATACTAAGGAAATGTGCAGAGGAAGGAAGAGTCCATGTCCACAGAGGAGAAGAAAAATTCCCAGATCTCCCTAGATTCTGAAATATTAAGTCCAAGTACTGAAAAAGAAGTATCAGAAATAGTAAGAGAAATTTATTCGAAACAACTACCTATAGAGATTACTGGAACAGGAACAAAAAAAGGTTTTGGTTATAATTTACAAACTGCTAAGAAACTAAGTCTTTCAAAACTTTCTGGTATTATTGATTANAAGAAAGAAGAACTCTACATCAAAGTTAAAGCAGGAACTCCCATTCAAGATATTGAAAAAATATTAGATGAAAATAATCAAGAGTTAGCATTTGAACCAATTGATTTTGGATACATGATAAATGGTCAATCGAATAAAGGGACTATTGGTGGTTATGTAGCGTGTAATTTTGCTGGATCAAGAAGATTTAAAGTTGGAAGTGTTAGAGATCATATTTTAGGTTTCAAAGGAGTAAATGGAAAAGGTGATATTATAAAGTCTGGTGGGACTGTAGTTAAAAACGTTACTGGTTATGATCTTTCAAAATTAATATCAGGTTCGTTTGGAACACTTGTTGTTTTAACTGAAATAACATTAAAAGTTTCACCAAAAAAACAATCTCAAATTACAGTTATTGTTTATTCTGATGAAATTAAAAAAATATCAAATTTATTTGATAAAATTCTAAGCTCAAGTAATGAAGTTTCAGCAGCAACATTTATACCTGAAGAACCCAATCATAAAAACTATGAACATACAAAAAATAAAATTTTCAAATTTAACGATCTAGATCATGAAGGTTCTTTTTTAGCTTTTAGAATTGAAGGAGACAAGAGATCAATTGATGAGAGATTAAAAGAGCTAAAAATAGAGTTAGATTTATCAAATTTCAAAAGTTCAATATTAGACGTTCACCAATCAATACCTTTCTGGAAAAAAGTCAATAATTTGGAGTTATTTAGTGGAACAAAAAATAATGTTTTGAGAGCTGTCATGCCTCCTGCTAAATGTGAGTTATTTAGTAAATTTCTTAATAAAAATTATAAATATTACATTGATTGGTGTGGATCATTGTTTTGGATTGAGGTTCTCGACAAAGACGATGAAAAAATAAACAAAATAAAAAATTTTATTGTTGAAAATAGTGGATATCTCACAATTATTAAAAAATCTGAAAATTTTGATTTTCAAGACACTTTGTTTACTATCGATAATACAAGATTGATGATATCAAAAAAAATAAAGGAAAGTTTTGATCCAAAAAAATTATTTAACCCAGGAAGAATGTATAGAGANTTNTAATGCAAACTAATTTTTCAGAANATCAACTTAAAGATAAAGATAATCAGTCAACAGANAANATNTTTCAAAAATGTGTGCACTGTGGTATGTGNAANGCAACTTGTCCCACTTATGGAATATTAGGNGATGAACTAGATGGACCAAGAGGAAGAATATATCTGATACAAGATATGTTGGAAAACGAGAGAAAACCNTCAAAAAAAGTTGTTAAGCATATAGATCGTTGTCTATCATGTTATAGCTGCATGACGACTTGNCCAGCNGGTGTTAATTATATGCATGTGATTGATCANGGNAGAAAATATATTGANAAAAATTATGACAGACCTTTNTTTGATAAAATTTTAAGAAATTTTTTATCGAAAGTTCTTCCAAANACTCAATATTTTAAATTAACAAGTTATCTAGTTAAGATCGGAAAATTATTTAAATTTTTATTTCCAAAGAAAATAAAAGACATGATGGAATTGATGCCAACTTCTTTTCCAGAAAAAACTATCAAAGTAAAGGAAATGTATCCAGCAAATGGAAAAAAAATCGCAAGAGTAGCCTTACTGACTGGATGCGTGCAAAAAGAATTATCGCCACAAATAAACGAGTCNACAATAAGATTATTAAATAGACATGGCGTTGAAGTTGTTGTTCCAAAAAAAATTAGATGCTGTGGTTCATTAAATCATCATTTAGGTAAAGAGGACGATGCAAATATTGATTTTATAAATAATATTGAAACCTGGTATGAAGAACATAAAAAGGGAAATCTTGATGCAATATTATCTAATACCTCTGGATGTGGAACCACTTTAAAAGACTATGGATTTATATTTAGAAATGACAAAAAATTAAAAGCTAAAGCAAAAACAGTATCTGAGTTAAGCAAAGATGTTACTGAATATTTATCAGAAAACTTAAAACTAAATATACAAAAGAAAAATAAGAAATATAAAATTGCTTATCATTCTGCATGTTCAATGCAACATGGTCAAAAGGTTCATAATGAACCGATCAGNTTNCTTCAAAAAACTGACAATGATATTATGGAAATNCCCAATGGACACCTTTGTTGTGGTTCTGCNGGNACTTATAANATTCTGCAATCAGAAATNGCGAAAAATCTTTTAAAAGATAAAGTTAAGAANATAGAGAGTACAAATCCACANATTATATCTACTGGAAATATAGGTTGCATAACCCAAATATCTAATGGTACCAATATACCAATACTACATACTATAGAACTGCTGGATTGGTATACTGGTGGTCCTAAACCAAAAATTTTGAATAAAATTTAATATGAAAAAAATTCTAGTAACAAGAAAACTGCTTAGATCTTGTGAAGATAAAGCATTAAAAAGTTTTGATGCTAATTTAAACTTAAATGACGAATTATATTCTCAAAAAAAATTAATTGAAATGAGTGAAGGAAAAGATGGAATATTATCNTCNTTAACAGATAAACTTGATGCTGANACAATAAATAAATTACCNGAAACTATAAAAATTATTTCAAATTTTGCAGTTGGTTTTGGAAATATAGATTTGGAGGCAGCTAAGGCGAGAGGAATAGCGGTTACAAATACACCTGACGTTTTAACAGATGCTACAGCTGAAATNGGAATCTTGTTAATACTTGGAGCATGCAGAAGAGCATCAGAGGGAATAGAATCTGCTAAAGAAAGCAACTGGAAGTGGTCTGCAGATTACTTAATTGGAAAGCAACTAACGGGTGCAAGACTCGGAGTTCTAGGCATGGGAAGAATTGGTCAAAAGATTGCAAAAATTGCAAAGTCTTTAGGAATGATAATACATTATCATAATCGNTCAAAATTATCTGAGGAGAAAGAACAAGGTGCTGTTTATCATGATAATTTAAAAAGTTTGTTGTCAGTATCTGATGTTTTATCTATTTGTTGTCCAGCTTCAAAAGANACAATTGATATGATTAACAAAGAGACCATCGAGTATNTGCCAAAAGGCGCAGTTGTCACTAACGTTGCAAGAGGAGATATTGTAGAGGATGAAGCTTTGATAGATGCACTTGAAAGAAGAAAAGTTTATGCAGTTGGTTTAGATGTCTACAAAAATGAACCAAATTTAAATCCAGGTTATCTTAAATATAAGAGTGCTTTTATTCTTCCCCATTTAGGAAGCGCCACAAAAGAAACAAGAACTGCTATGGCTAATCTTGCAATTGATAACATTGATGAGTTTTTCAAAACAGGAGACTGTAAGAATAAAGTGAATTAGGACTTTTTGACCTGATTATACAATCTCAAATTGTATTTAATTAAAAATCTAATCGATTTTAGAATGACTCTAACAAGTTTACATGTTTAAATCTTTGAAGTTAATTAACTTAAAGAGGAGAAATAAATGGTTAAAGAAAAAAAACCTTTGAAGGGTAAAATTCCTTCAAGACGTAAGTTCTTTAAAACGGCAGCAGCAACTGGTGCAGCAGCAACAGCAGCAGTAGCAATGCCTAATCTTGCATTGGGGGGTGGTCATACTACTCTTAAAATGCAAGCAGCTTGGCCTAGCGGAGCAAATATCTTTTTCGAAATGGCAGGAGACTATGCGAAAATGGTTGATCAGATGTCAGGCGGAACATTAAAAATTGACTTACAACCAGTTGGAGCTGTTGTTAAAACTTCCGAAATTGGACAAGCAGTAAGTTCTGGAGTACTTGATATGGGTCACTGGGTGACTGCATATTGGTATGGAAAAAACCCTGCAGCTTCATTATTTGGAACTGGACCATCATACGGTATGTCATCACAAGAAGTTATGGGATGGATGGAATATGGTGGAGGAAGAGCTCTATACGAAGAAACTTTAGCAAAAGTTGGTTTTGACTATGTTGGTTTCTTTCATATGCCTATGCCAGCTCAACCATTCGGATGGTTTAAAAAGAATGTAACTAAAGTATCCGACGTTAAAGGAATGAAGTACAGAACAGTTGGTCTTGCAACTAACGTTCTTACTGCAATGGGAATGGTCGTAAGACAGTTACCAGGTGGAGAAATCCAACCAGCAATGAAAACTGGTTTGATTGATGCAGCTGAGTTTAACAACCCAACTTCAGACTCTCAGTTTGGTATGCAGGATGTATCTAAGCACTATCACTTAGGTAGTTTCCACCAATCTCAGGAGATGTTTGAAATTCCTATTAACAAAAAATCATACAACAACCTTTCGCCTGCACATCAAGCAATTTTGAAAAATGCTGCTTATGCTGCAAACACTGATAACTACTTTAAAGCTTTAGTAAGATATTCAGCTGACTTATCTAAGTTAATGAATGAGCATAAAGTAAATGTATATCAAACTTCAGATGCAATTCTTTCTGAGCAGTTAAAAGGTTGGGACAAAGTAGTCGGTGACTTTTCTGGAAAAGATCCATTCTTCAAGAAAATCATAGACTCACAGAAAGCGTATGCTAAGAGAGTAATGAAGTACTTGCTGATGAATCAGCCTAATTACAAACTTGCTTACGAAAATGAGTTTGGTCCAATAGCAAAAGTAAAAATCTAATAATTTTTAATAAATTAGAAAAAAAAGGGGGGCTTTTTAGCCCCCTTTTTGTTATTACTTAGACAGTTTTTATGAGATCATTTATCAAGTTTGCAGATCAATTAAGTACATCAATGGGTAAGGCATTTTCATGGTGTATTGTAATTTTAATGTGTGGAACTTGTTATGAGGTGGTTATGGCATATGCATTTAATGCTCCCACATTATGGAATTTTGATTTTAGTCTTCAAATGTATGGAGCCATTTTTATGATGGCAGGTGCTTATACTTTGTCGACCGAAGCTCATGTAAGAGGTGATGTAATTTACCGACTATTCAAACCCAGAACTCAAGGTTGGATTGATCTAATTTTATATTTTGTATTTTTCTTTCCAGGTGTTTTGGCTCTAGCATTTTATGGGTACGAATACGCATCTATGGCTTGGAAAATAAAAGAGACAAGTTGGAATAGTCCAGCACAAATTCAAATTTATATGGCAAAATCTTTGATACCACTTTCTGGTTTACTATTAATCATTCAAGGAATAAGTGAGGTATTCAGATCAATCATTTGCATTCAAACTGGTCATTGGCCCGCAAGATTGGTTGTTGCCGAGGAGACAGAAAAAATTTTAATGAGAACAACTCAAGACGAGGATCAAAAAGATGTTATTTAGTNTAACAAATCCTGAAATAGCCATCTTGATGATGGGTATATTTTTATTTGCAGTGCTTTTAGGTTTTCCAATTGCTTTTACCTTAATGGCAATGGGAATTGGTTTTGGTTATTTTGCATATTACGATCCGTCAAGAATGGATCATTTGTTGGATAACAGGATATTTCAATTATTTGTTCAAAACACATATTCCGTAATGGACAATACAGTGCTTACCGCCGTCCCCTTATTTTTATTTATGGGTTATCTAGTTGAAAGAGCAGGAATTGTAGCAAGATTATTTAATGCAATTAGACTAGCTTCACATGGTTTGCCAGCTTCAATGGCTGTAGCTGCTCTTGTCACTTGTGCATTATTTTCTACAGCCACAGGAATTATCGGTGCAGTAGTTACATTAATGGGACTACTTGCATGGCCTGCAATGATAAGAGCAGGTTATGACAAAAAATTTGCATCGGGAGTTATATGTTCGGGTGGTTGTTTAGGTATTTTAATTCCTCCAAGTATTATGCTTATAGTTTACGCAGTAATTGCTCAATTATCTCCTCTTAGATTATTTGCAGCAGCAATATTTCCTGGATTAATGTTGGCAGGNCTTTATATAATTTATGCAATAACTAGGGCGTACTTTAATCCATCCATTGCACCTAAGCCTCCAAAGGAGGAAATACCACCAAGAGCAGTGATATTAAAAGAGGTTTTAGTTTCATTTGTACCATTATTTTCNNTAATAATATTAGTTTTAGGTACTATTCTTGCAGGTCTTGCAACACCAGCAGAGGCTGCAGCGGTGGGAGCTCTTGGATCTTTAGTCCTATCTTTAATTTATAAGTCATTAAAATGGAAAAGTTTTAAAGAGTCTGTTTTCCTTACAGCAAAAACAACCGCAATGATAATGTGGTTGTTTGTAGGATCATGGACTTTTGCAGCAGTGTTTTCTTATTTGGGTGGTCACGAAGTTTTTGAACACTTTTTTAAATCTATGAATTTAGCTCCTTGGCAGTTTTTAGTGATAACTCAAATAATTATTTTTATTCTAGGATGGCCTTTAGAATGGACAGAAATTCTAATTATTTTTGTACCNATATTNCTTCCACTGGTAGAATTTTTTGGTGTTAATCCGTATTTCTTTGCTATGTTGATTGCATTAAACTTGCAAACATCTTTCTTAACACCNCCCATGGCAATGTCTGCATATTATCTTAAAGGNGTACAAACAAAAAATGTAGAATTGTTGGAAATATTTAAAGGGATCATGCCATTTTTAGGAATAGTGATTTTTGCAATGGTATTGATGTACATTTTTCCAGGTATAGCCTTATGGCTTCCTGATGTACTTTTTGCTGACTAAAGAAGAAATTGATGAATGAAATATTTTCACAGAGTGTAGAAAACCTTGCTTTAAAAATAAAAAATTCAGAATTAACCTCAGTAGAATTATGCGAAAAATATATTGAAAGAATCGATGAATTTGAAAAAGAAGTAAAAGCTTGGGCATTTTTTGATAAAAAAATTTTATTAGAGAAAGCTAAAGAGGCAGACGACTACAGAAGATCGGGTAAACCAATTGGCTTCCTACATGGCATACCTGTAGCTGTTAAAGATATTGTTGGAACAGTTGAGATGCCAACTGAATGCGGCACAAGCATAAGAAAAGGCAAATCTTACTCACAAAATGCAGAAATTATTGATTTATTGATTTCGGAAGGAGCTATTGTAATGGGCAAAACTGCAACTTCAGAATTAGCTTTTCTTGGACCTCCAAAAACTACGAACCCACATGATTATTCTAGAACACCAGGTGGTTCTTCCAGTGGATCAGCTGCATCAGTTGCATCATATATGGCACCCCTTTCAATTGGATCTCAAACAGGCGGATCAGTAATAAGACCTGCTTCTTACTGTGGTGTAGTAGGCTATAAACCAACTTATGGCTTAATATCAAGAAATGGTGTTTTAAGAACCTCTCAAACTTTAGATCATATTGGTATGTTTGGAAGAAATGTAGAGGACGTTGCTTTATTGGCTAAAGCTTTAATTAAGAAAGACAAACAGGATCCAGCTTCAATACATTATTCATCAGAGAATATTCTAGCAGAGACAAAAAAAGGCCCATTATTTGAACCAAAATTTATATTTTATAAAACAAATCACTGGAAGATGATTGAAAAAAAATCCAGAGATGCTTTTGAATATTTTATTAAGTCTTTTAAAAACATTGAAGTTTTTGATACTCCNTCTTACTTNAAAGATATACATAANTATCATCAAGTAATTCACGAAACAGACTTAGCAAACAATTTTTCAATTTATTATAAAAAGTTTAAATCTAAATTGTCTAAATACATGCAAGATGCAATTTCTAGAGGAAATAAATACACTGCAAAAGAATATGCAGAGGCTATTGATTTTAGGAAACAAAGTTATGAATCTTATAAAGAAGTTTTTGAGGATTACCATGGAGTGCTAATGCCGTCCAGTCCAGGGGTCGCACCTAAAGGATTAAAAAGCACAGGTACTGCAGAATTTAATAAGGTTTGGTCTTATCTTGGTACGCCTTGTATTTCTCTTCCTTTACTTGAAGGTGAAAATAAATTACCATTGGGTGTTCAATTAATCGGTGATAAATATGATGATCACAGATTTTTAGGAGTTGCTAGATGGTTAGAGAAGGAATGTGAAGATTAAATATGAATAAATTAACAACAGTTATTGGAATTTCGTTTGCTCTATTCTTTTTAGTTGGCTTAGCTACTACTCTTACAAGATCTATGATGATAACTTTTTTAGACGTATTACCTGTATATATCTTTATGGGTGCAGCAATTATAATGATGATTTACGAAGCTTTTTTTGACAAGCAATAAATCTTTCAATCTAAACATATCTTCTTAAAAATAAAAATTAAACTATAAGAAATAAAGATGAACAAACAAAATCTTTTTCCTTATCTATTACTTTTTATTCAACCAATTTTTATGGCAAGCAACTTAATAGTTGCTCGTGGGGGTGTTGAGTTTATACCTCCAATTTCATTAGCATTTTGGAGGTGGTTTTTTGTTTTTTTAATTCTGTTATCCTTTACTTTTTTTTCTATTAAAAGAGAAATTAGGATCATAAAAAAAGAAATCTGGAAACTTTTATTTTTAGGCTCAATGGGCTGTGGTGTATGTGGCGCCTTCCCTTTTATAGCTGGAAAAACAACTACGATAATTAATATGGGAATTATTTATACCTCCTCTCCAATTTTTATTATTATAATTTCCTCTTTATTTTTTGGTGAAAAAATAAATAAACTTAAGATTTTTGGTTTAGTTTCCTGTTTAGTCGGAGTTCTTATTATTATAATCAAAGGTGATATTTTGCTTTTATTCAATTTAACTTTTAATCAAGGTGACTTATGGATGTTGGGGGCTGCAATTGGTTGGGCATTATATTCAATTTTCTTATTTTACTGGAAGTCTGATTTAGATGTTTTTCCAAGGTTTACTATTATCTCACTCGGCGGCATCATTAGTTTGTTACCTTTCTACTTATTAGAAGAAATATATTTTGTACAAACTCAATTTGACTCAAATTTTTATTTTTGGGTATTGTTTGCAGCAATTTCACCAGGAATTATTGCATTTGCACTTTATACTTTAACGCAACAAAAATTAGGAGCGTCTGTAACTGGATTTACATTATATTTATTCACTGTTTATGGGGCATTTTATGGAATATTTTTATTCGATGAAAATTTAGAAAANTACCATTATCTAGGAACCGTCTTAGTATTTTTTGGAATATATTTAGTTAAAAGAAAAGTTGATAATGAACAAAAAGCATAAAATGATTTTTTTTAAAATATTATTTTATATTTTCTTAATTTATTTTGGGGTCTCGCTTGTAGTATATTTTTACCAAAGAAAGTTACTTTATCATCCAGGTGAAAATAATTACTTAGATGAAGGACCGCTTAATCACAAAATAGAAAAAGTATATATTCAGTCTGAAAATGAACTTGTAGCTTGGAGATTTGTGAAAAATAAAAACTTTAAAACTATTCTTTTTTTTCACGGAAATGCAGGAAAAATAGATAATAGAATTTATAAACTTAATGAATTTTCTAAGTTAGATATTAATTATTTAATATTTGCTTATAGAGGTTTCAGTGGAAATAAGGGCAAACCAACTGAGCAAGGACTTTATGAAGATGCAAGGGCTGCGAAGAAATGGCTTAATTCAAACGGTGTAGAGGACAATTCAATTATATTATATGGAGAATCTCTTGGAACAGCAATTGCTGTAGATCTTGCAAGCTCTAATAGTTTTTCTGGTTTAATATTAGAGTCACCATTTACTTCAATGGAAATCCTAGCTAAAAAATATTACCCATACTTGCCAGCTAAATTAATTTTAAAGGACAAATATAAGTCGATTGAAAAAATATCAAAAATAAATTCGCCTATTCTAATAATGCACGGAAGAGAGGATAAAATTGTTCCTTTTAGTATGGGTGAAGAAATGTACAAAAAATTTGATGGTGTTAAATACAATTTTTTCAGTGATAATGACGATCATATGATGAATTTTAATGAAAATTTAATAAATACAATTAAAAAATTTATNTCNAGCTTAAATTAGAACACAATTTAACCAAAGCATTATCTTTTTCTTTAGTTAAAAATTATAATGAAAAAAATTATAATTTTTTTATTTTTTATTTTTTTCAATAATGCTTATGCAGAAAAAATAAATAAATATTTTCATATTGGTCTAATGGAGTCTTATGATAAAAAATTCACTCTTTATTTTAAGACTAGAGAAAAGGCTATAATTGCAAAAGGAGAGCATAGAAATTATCTCAATGATTATCCCCAAGACCTTTATATTCATGACCATAAAACTAAGAAAGATTATCCTCTTATCTCTTATGAGTGGTTTCCAAAAAGAGTAAAAAAAATTACAAACAATTTTGAATATCCAATGTTCCCTGAGGACTTTGCATATTATTTGTTAAATGATAATGATACATTGATATTAGTAAGCGCATCAAAAAAATTTTTTAAAAATCTTAAATTCAGTATTTCAAACAAACATTTGTCTACTGCAAAATCAAACGGAAAATTAGAATTTATTGTTTCAAGTTTCGCAAAAAACTGTGGTTATAGAGATTTGAAAACAAACTTTGAATGTAATATTTATAAGCCACTGATTTCAAAAAACTTAATTACATCTTTTGAGTAAATGCACTCGCGAATTGTTTTGCATTAAAAACTTGCAAATCATCTTCTTTTTCACCTAAACCAAGTCCAACAATTGGTATTTTATATTTTTTTGAAAGTGCAATTAGAATTCCTCCTTTTGCAGTACCATCTAATTTTGTCATTATTAATCCTGAAACTGGAATAATTTTATTAAATTCCTCTAATTGATTAATAATATTTTGACCTGATGTTGCATCTAAAACAAGTATTACCTCGTGCGGTGCGCCCTCAGAACTTCTTTTAACTACATTTCCTATTTTTTTAAATTCTTCCATAAGATTTTTTTTATTCTGTAGTCTTCCGGCAGTATCTATCAAAACTTGATTGATATTATTTTGCTTAGCATATTCAACAGCTTTAAATGCAACTGAGGCTGGATCAGAACCAGCGTTTGATTTTATAATCGTAGCCCCAACTCGATTTGACCACTCCTCTAGCTGTTCAATTGCTGCAGCTCTAAAAGTATCACATGCAGAAAATATAACTTTATTGTGATTTTCAATAAAAATTTTTCCAATTTTCCCAATCGTTGTGGTTTTGCCTACACCATTAACACCTGAAATTAAAATAATATTCAAATTCTCTTTTTTTTCAAAAAAGTTTTTTTTTTCGAGTGGTTCCATAAGATTGATAATATATTCTTCAAGTATTTTATTAACCTCACTTACAGCATTATTTTTTGGATCAATTTTTTTTCGTGCTATTATTTCTTTTATTTCTGAAGAAGCATCAATTCCNACATCTGAGCTAATTAAGAATTCCTCAATTTCATCTAATGTTTTGTCATCTATTTCTTTTTTAATTATTATTTCTCTTAGACCAGAAGCAATATTATCGGCACTTTTTTTAAATCCGANTTTAAATTTTTCAAAAATTCCCATTAAAGTTTAATTGTTATTTTTTGTATCTCCGAAACAGGACCTTTCATATGTATAAACTTATCTTGATCAATTTTTATTTGTAATCTTCCCAGTTTAAATTCTATTTCAGTGACTGTATTTTCCAATTCATCAATGTTAGCAGCAACAGCTGTTGCACATGCGGCTGTACCGCAAGCTTTTGTTAGTCCAGCACCCCTCTCCCAAACTTTTATTTTTATATGTTCGTTACTTATTTTCTGAGCCAATGTAACATTACATTTTTCTGGAAATATTTCATTATTCTCTATTTGCGGACCAATTTTTTTTAAGTCAAATAATTCAAGATCATTTACAAAAAAAATTACATGGGGATTACCAACATTGATACCTACACCTCCAGTAATTTTATTATTTTCAACATCAGAAATGATTAATTCTAAATTTCTTGTATTCAATTCTCTATTAATTGGGATATCCTTCCAATTCAGTTTTGGTTTTCCTATTATTGTTTCAACCTGTTTANTATCTAAAATTTTAGAATTAAGTATTTGATTATNAACATTTANACTTATATTTTTATTTTTCTCTTCTTCTGAAATCAAATATGCAACACATCTTGTTCCATTACCACATGCTCCTGATGTACTCCCATCTGAATTATAAAATTGCATTGAAGCATTTGATATAGTGCTATTTTGTATAAAAATTAATTGATCACATCCTAAAAAATTACGATCACAAATTTTTATAATTTGATCCTTAGTAAGACTTACCGATCTTTTTCTTTGATCAATAATGACAAAATCATTACCCAAACCGTCCATTCTAAAAGCNTCAAANTCCATAGATTAAATACTTAACTTATTTATTGACTTTTTGAACCTCTATTATAGTTTACCGCAGTTTCCGCAAAATACAGCAATTTGCGGTGTCTTTGGTAACAAAGAGATCGACACCAGTCAGCGAGNNTTCGCCCACTGGTGCGATACNTGCTGNNTGNNATTATGTTTGAAAATTTAACAAATAAATTTGANGAAATNTTTTCNTCTTTAAAAAANGCNCCTTCNCTTGATGAAAAGCAAGTAGATGAGGGTTTAAGAGAGATTAGGCTTGCTCTTTTAGAAGCGGATGTATCTTTAGAAGTTGTAAAAGAATTTATAAATAGAGTGAAACCCAAAGCTCTTGGTCAAGAGATCATTAGGTCTACTTCACCAGGACAGATGGTAGTTAAAGTTGTTAACGATGAGTTAATTTCTTTCTTAGGGGATAAAAATTCTGATATTGAATTAAATGCAGTACCTCCTGTTCCAGTGATGTTAGTTGGGTTACAGGGTTCTGGAAAAACTACAACTACAGCTAAGTTAGCAAGATTTTTAGAGGCTAACAAAAAGAAAAAAGTTATGATGGCTAGTCTAGACGTTTACAGACCTGCTGCACAAGAGCAACTAAGACTTTTGGGTGAGCAAAATAATATAATAACGCTTCCAGTCATCAAAGATCAACTTCCTGCAGATATTTGTAGAAGAGCGATTAGTGCTGCTAATCTTAATGGATCAGATGTAATTCTATTTGATACAGCCGGAAGAACTCAGATTGATTTACAAATGATGAGTGAGATTAAACAAATTGAAAGTATTATAAATCCTTCAGAAACAATTCTTGTCGCAGATTCTTTAACTGGCCAAGTAGCAGCTAATGTTGCTAAAGAATTTAAAAGTACTGTTAATCTGACAGGTATTATTCTTACAAGATCAGATGGCGATGGAAGAGGTGGAGCAGCATTAAGTATGAAATATGTTGCAGATGTTCCAATTAAATTTTTAGG
>FUFK010041854.1_pt1 | contig 29430 bp, 22 predicted proteins | sample 1021851 | NCBI WGS metagenome assembly FUFK01 (sample SAMEA51879418, study PRJEB19060) | metagenome | reverse complement strand
ATTATGAGTTCGAAATATTTTTAGAAAAATACTTCGATCTATATAAAATTTGTCCATTACAGAATAGTCAGATAATGGCTATTGTTAAGTCTTACTATAATTCTGAAATAGGTATTAGGTCAGAACTATCAAGCTCAGAGCTTTTTAATATGTTACCTAAGACTCCTATGACAGCAATTCTGTTGGGACAGATTTTAAGTCACGACCCAAAGGAAATACCTTCTACTCTAACTGAGCTGTATAGTAAATTTACAGAGATTGTTCTTTTTAGATGGGTAGGTGGCGATTTACAATCTCAGACAGAATATGAGATATTCAAGAATGTTTGTGGGATATTCTCTAAGTATTTATTGGATTATAACCTCACAACTGTGTCTATCAGTGAGATGAAAAGAATAGTTGACGATTATCTTGCTGAGCGAAATCTAGAAATAGATAATAAAAGAATTTTTGAAAAACTTGCATATAATAATGAAATATTCATAACTAGCAGTAAGAATCAAACTATTAGATTCAAACATAGATCTTTTTGCGAGTTTTTTTATGCACGTTCGTTGTTTCAGAACAGTGAATATGAAGTTAATGAGGATATTTATAATCCTTATTGGCAAAATTCATATTTCTTTGTTTTTGGATTAATTAAAGATAGCTCTAGTTTGATATCAAGTCTTAGTGAGATCGAGTTCAATAGCTATGGCCTCAAAATAAACCAAGTTGCTATGAACGCTCAATTCCTATTAGCAGCATATGTTTCCCCCTATTCTGCTATAGAAAAACAACTAAATAATAGTGTCAATATAGCGGCTGAGACAGTACTGGATATCCTCAACGATCCTAAAGAAGCGGAAACATTAAAATCTTTAGACATGGGTAGAATGGAATTGATGATGTTTATGTGCATTATCGTATCTCAATGTTATGGCTATGAGTTCTTTGATAAAGCATTAAGAAGTATTGCTGATGATATTGTAGGAGATGTACGGAAATTTTCTGATACAGACTGGCTGAAGTTAATATTCATATCTGCTACACTGGCCGCGAATGATGATTCTCAATATATAGATTTTATTGCAAAAAGCTTTGTAGACAAAAAAATCGAGTTAGATAGTGATCAATTAAAAGTTTTGTTGAATCTAATTTATAGTAATAATTTCGAAATCAACAATACTACTAAACAGTTTTTAAAACTATATAAACGTCGTGTTCCTAAACGTTCAGATTTAAGTAAAGTTATAGAATTATTGAGCAAAGGAAAACGTGACGATGCAAAGAAGTTTATAAGTACAACTAGATAAATCGTATTTTTGAAAGGCGTAGCGCAAATAACGAAGAATGCAGACTAGTATCGAGGCACGAGACCCGACAAGTCAATCAAAGTAAAAAAATCGCTACCACCTCAAGCCATAGCGGTTTTTTTTATATCAGTAAGAAAGGGGGGACAAGTTCGACCACCTTAATACTCGCAAACTAACCATCATGTAGCGAGGCTTATAAACACTCCGTACACTCGTTAGTCTTATTAATACATAATATGGTATATTAAAGGCATAATTATATAAGTCTTGAGGTAGTTATGAGCTTGAACTTGTACGTCTTTTTGTGGATTGCCTTTACCTTTTTTACCTTCCTGATTACAGTCAGTAAGATAAACGCCTATCGAGCCGTCGGAAAAAGAGGGGCGACCGAAGTGGACCATGCTGATAGTCATTTCGGTATCGAAAATAGCTTTTATAGAACGAATGCTTCTTGGCACGATATTATCTTTTTTCATGCCTCAGCGTCGGGGCTGGCTGCCGTACTACTGATATTAGTGATCAAAGGTAAGATACTGTTTCCGGGCACTGAGACCTTTTTTGGTATCGTCGCTCCCGTGGTGATATTTATTATCAGTATCACGCTACTGGCTTTGGCGTTTTACTTTTTTGCCATCTCTATGCTTAAGCTTGGCACGACGCTCAGTAAGATTAAGATTAATAATAAAGAGATTAAGACGTTTTATGCGACCGCTGGCGTCTTTGTTTACTTCGTTATCTTTACGGTGATTGTGCTGCTATTAGTATAAGTCGTTTCTATGATGAAGCAAAAACCACTTTAGCCTTTGCTATTAGTGGTTTTTTTATAGGCAGATGGTAGAGGCAGACCGCTAGACATGAAATAACCACATAAAAACGCAAAAACAATATTGAGCCAAATGAGTCTTTGTTGCATGATTATTTTTTTATAAAAATAGCTCTTAAACACCTATTAGCATTGATGTAATCAATATGACCGACAAAAAAGCCTTTTATTATCGTCCCAAGACCAATCAGTCTAACAGCNCNNCGNTGCGCTGGACGTTTGTGATACTAGGCTGGTTGTTTTTTGTACTGGGTATCATTGGCGTATTGTTACCAGTGATGCCGACCGCACCTTTTATACTGTTGGCAGCAGGGTGCTGGGCGCGCAGCTCAAGACGCTTTCACTTCTGGCTGATTAATCATAAATACTTCGGGAAGTTTGTGCGCGATTGGGAAGAGCAGTCATGCCGTGCCGCTCTATGCTAAGTGGCTTGCGACCATCATGATGGCAATATCGACAGCTATGCTGTTTTATCGCTTGCCTGAGGATCTGGTCTGGATAGCGTGGCTTGTCGCAGTGGTCTGTACAGGGGTTGCTATTTACCTTTTTCGCTTGCCAAATGCTCAATAAACCAATAAGTTAGCGCAAAAAAACGCTGATTTGTAACCAGTTACACAAAAAGCCATATATCACTTGCGATAGTACGATAAGCCTTTTATAATACGCACAAGCTTAAGAGCAGTTCTGCACAAATCATTACCTCGTAGTATTAGTTATAATCCTTCGTTTTAATATTTATCGTCAGTAGCTATTTGCAAGCGTTACCGGTCAATGAGACCATCAATAAATTAAAAAGTAGGATTATCAACATGTCAGACGTTCAAAAAGGTACAGTTAAGTGGTTCAACGAAGCTAAAGGCTTTGGTTTTATCGCTCCAGAAAACGGCGCAGACGTTTTTGCTCATTACAGCGAAATCTCTGGTTCTGGTTTCAAAACTTTGGCTGAAGGCCAAGAAGTTGAGTTNACTGTAACTCAAGGCCAAAAAGGCCCACAAGCACATAACATCGTTGCTATCTAAGTTGTCTTTTTATTGACAAGCTATTAGATAAATAGATGTAAAAAAAGCGAACCTTAGGGTTCGTTTTTTTATGCCTGCCGTTTAAGGTTTGGCTGTCGAGAGCTATCCCTCTTATGGGTTGCATGCAAAGCATAACCCGCCGATAGCGGCTAAATAAAGCTAATACCTATATTAATTAGACCACCGCCAAGGAGTAACCAGCCAAACATAATCGCGCCTAAAATAAGCGGCTTAGAGCCTGCTTGCTTGATCGCACTGAGATGCGTGGTGAGTCCTAACGCAAACATTGCCATAGTCAGCAGTATATCATCGAGCAGGACCATAGTACTCTCAAAGCTATCTGACATATTCAGCCAAGTATGTAGCAGCACGATTAAGATAAAAATGAAAGCAAACCAAGGTACTTTGACTTGCTTGACTCGGCTCATAACGGGTAGTTTTTCTCCTTTGCCATTACCGCTTTTGGTGAGCAGAAAGGACAAAATCAATAAAAATGGTGCAAGCATCATCACGCGGATCATCTTAGTCACCACTGCCGTATCGCCAACCTCTGCGCTGATGGTGTTGCCCGCGACGACGACTTGCGCCACTTCATGAATGGTAGAGCCGGTATAGATGCCATAATCTTGCGGTGACAGCCACACTTGTAGCCAGCCGAGATGATAGAGAAAGGGATACAGCAGCATGGCAATCGTACCGAAAACAACAACGGTTGCCACCGCAATAGTAACTTTGTGCGCTTCAGCTTTGATGACAGGCTCCGCGGCAATAACCGCCGCCGCCCCGCAGATACTTGCGCCAGAACCAATGAGCAACGTCGTCTCTTTATCGACNTTTAACAGCTTAGTACCGATCCAATAGGTCAATAAAAAGGTGGAGCTCAGCACTAACGCGTCGCTTAATACCGCTGGCATACCAACGCCAGCCACTTCTGTCAAAGTCAATTTGAACCCATAAAACATAATCGCTAAGCGCAAGAGTTTTCCTTTGGCAAAACCAACGCCAGCTGCCAAACTTGGCGCAAACTTGGGATANATAGTATTNCCCAGTANCATNCCNANCAANATNGCNAGNGTNAACGANGATAAGCCNATAATGCGCCCGTGACTCCAGACGTCCAAGCTCGTATTTAGCCATAAGCAAAACAAGCTACCGATGAGCACGGCGATCAGCCCTGCTAGATGCCGAGACCGAGGCACATAATCAGTTATGGCTTGTATAAAAGAGGGCATATTTAGATCCTAACGGGCGTTTTTTTTGCTTATTGACTGCTGTTATTGAGGTTGCTTTAAGGCGTTGCCATCGTAATTNTTAATAGTTTTGACAGGCATTAGCTTATGTATGGATATTATAAGTAAAGCTCATATATAATAAAAACAGATTGATGAGATAGGAATTATCGATTTTTTGGGTAAANGAAAGCTANAAGCTTAGACATTTATAGGCTTGCTTGTCTCTATCTATCAATGACTCACTTGTTACAGGACGCTTATTTTGACGGACAAATCTAGCCAAACACTGACACTGCCAAAAATTACCCTAAAACAGCTGGCAGTCTTTGTCAGTATTTATCAGACGGGCAGTACAAGCCGTGCTAGCGAGCAGCTGCACTTGTCGCAGTCAGCGGTCAGTAGTGCTTTGGCCGCGTTAGAAGAGCGCCTACAGATGCCGCTATTTGAGCGGGTAGGCCGTAACCTCAATCCNCATCGCAATGCCCAAGCCGTTTACGTNCAAGCACAGGCTATATTAGGACAAGCGCTTACCCTTGAGCATTATCATAAGCATCAAGCNGGTCAGTTGNATATTGGCGCGAGTACTACTATCGGCAATTATGTGTTGCCCGAGCTCGTGGCTCAGGTATATGAAGCGCTGCCCAAAGCCAGCATCGAGCTGTATATCGCCAATACGCGCGAGGTCATCAGCGAGATTGAACAGCTTAATATCGACATCGCGCTTGTAGAAGGTATGCCAAGGCCGAGCGATAGCAAAGTGCTGGAGCAGCGCGCTTGGCGTACTGACACTTTGATGGTCTTCGCCAAGCGTGATAGCCGGTGGCTAAAAGGATTGAGTAATTATAACGAAGCGGGCGGCGGTTATGAGCTGACCACCGAGCAGCTCTCAAAGCTGCCCTTACTCGTGCGAGAAGNAGGCTCAGGCACTCGNCAAATCATTGATGAGCAGTTATTGCAGTATCTACCCGGTGCGGAGGTGGTTCGGGCCATCGCGCAGTCAGAAGCGATAAAAAATATGGTCAACACCGATATAGGACTGGGCTGTCTCTCGCAGCACGTCATCGAAAAAGAGCTTGCGGAGGCAAGTCTAGTACCTGTCAAAATTAAGGGAATAGATCTAAGAAGGACNTGGTGGCTAGTTTGGCACAAAGCCCGGCATCAAAGCCCGATTTGGCAGACCTTTATTGATATTATTCAGTAAATGCAGCGTTATNNCTTTAGCGCAATCTTTATCGCGCCAGCAAAAAGCGCTGTATAGCTACTATATATGACTACTATGTATAGCTGCTACACAACGCTTTTGTTTGAGAGTTNGTCTTNCGATTTAAATGCGAATAAACGGATAGAATGACGCTTGATTAATCTGGTTTATCAAGCCGAACCACTAAGCTATCGCAAGGTACATTAGGCAAGATGTTATCAGCGGTGGCACCGCTCAGCCAAGCAACGATACCGTGGCGCTCATGGCGACCTATGACTAATAANTCGACTTCGTGTTTGTGACAATAGTTGACGATACCTTCGCTGCTAGAGATAGCGGTAGTCACTTGCGAGTTGACTACATTTAGCTCATTGCGATCCAAAAACTGCGCTAGCTTAGCGCGTGCCTCTTGGCAACGTTCATCATCGATCTCATCGTAGAGACTAGACGCTGGCACCAGCTCATAGCCGAAGCCAACCATGGTGTCTTTTACGATATGTAGTACCGATAACTTAGAGTTCGGGCGGTTAGAGACGATATGCTTAGCTTTTTGGGCCACGATATCAGCATCTGGTAAAAGATCAGTAACTAATAAAATATGTTGATAACTCATAGAGTCTTCCTTGTGGCTGATGATATCTACTATAGCACTACTGATAGGCGCTGTTAAGTCGCTACTGGCTGATCGAGCTTGACGACTAAGCTATCACAAGGTGCATTAGGCAAGATATTGTCTGCAGTCGCGCCGACTAGCCAAGCCGCGATACCTCGGCGCTCATGGCGTCCGATAATGAGCAGGTCAACGTTCTTGTTATGGCAGTAGTTGACGATGCCTTGGTCGTTAGAGATCGCTGCTGTCACCTCAGAGTTGACCGCATTAAGCCCATTACGATCAAGAAATTGTGCCAGTTTTGCTCTGGCTTCTTGCCAGTGCTCGCCATCTGTTTCGCCAGATAGGCTCGACGCTGGTACCAGCTCATAACCGAAGCGCACCATATCGTCTTCAACGATGTGTAGTACTGATAATTTNGCCTCAGGCGAGCCGGCAAGCACGCGTTTCGCTCTTTGCGCGACGATGTCGGCATCCGATAGCAAGTCGGTGACTAATAAGATATGTTGGTAACCCATAGTAGACTCCTTTATTAACATCCTTNCATTCATAGTAGCAGTAGCGCTGAGCTTTGTTAAGTAAAATCCATAATTTAATTGTGGTTATGAATAGCGCTATAAAGTTAAGACTTATCACGTCAATCTAGTTATGGGCGTTAGCGCTTGTAGCTTGACTTATCAAACCACTAGCCCCATCTAGCAGCAACGATACTTTTTAATAAACGTCTTAACACACTTTTCATCGAAAGCACTGACTAGAGCACTGACTAGTTAGACACCGAACCAAAGAGCAAAATAATAGGCCACAAGGATATTTATGACTGATACATTTACAGCGGATCTTACTCTGCATCCGGCATTTGAGCTTATCGAGCATCGTCACATCGAAGCACTCTCTATTGACGTCATCATCAGCCAACACGTCAAAACGGGCGCTATGCACTATCACTTAGCGCATCCTAGTNNNGANAATGCTTTTTTGGTGGGCTTTCGTACGCAGCCAATGGACTCCAAGGGTGAAGCGCATGTGCTCGAGCATGTCGCGCTGTGCGGCTCCGAGAAATTCCCAGTGCGCGACCCGTTCTTTTCGATGATTAAGCGCTCGTTAAATACCTTTATGAATGCGATGACAGCGGCCGATTGGACCGCGTATCCTTATGCCACGCAAAATAAAAACGATTATTTTAATTTGCTCGAAGTCTATCTCGATGCTGCTTTTTTCCCAAATATTCATCCGCTAGATTTTGCGCAAGAAGGTATTCGCGTTGAATTAGATGAGGACGATAAACCGCAGTTTAAGGGCATTGTCTTTAATGAGATGAAAGGGGCNATGAGCGGCGAGATCGATCAGCTCTATCATACTGTTGCCCATCATCTGTTCCCAACGACGACTTATCACTATAACTCAGGCGGTGATCCTGCAGATATTCCTGACTTGACTCATAATGAGCTGGTGGCGTTTCATCAAAGCCATTATCATCCAGCAAACAGTGTCATCATGAGCTTTGGTAATATTCCGGTCTCTGAGACGCAAGCGCGGATTCATGATGATGCGTTAACTCAGTTCGCCGCGGGCAAAAAACACGTCTCGCGTCCAGAAGTGCGTCTGTCAGCACCGATTAGTGCTGTCGATACTTATACTGCCGACGAAGCCGGTCCCAATCAAACTCACCATGTCCTCGCTTGGCTACTGCCTTCGATTACTAACCCTAAGCAGCGCTTGGCACTGCGTTTACTCGAAGGGGTGCTGATCGAGCATGCCGGCTCGCCACTNCGGGCTTATCTAGATAGTCATCCACTAGGCACGTCGCCNAGTCCGCTACTAGGTCTGGACGATAGCCATTATGAAATGGTGTTTTATACTGGTCTGCGCGGCTCTGAGCCTGAACATGCTGAGGCGGTGGAGCAAGGCATTATGGACTTGCTTGCTGATGTCGCAAGCAAGCCTATCGATTCTGATACTATCGAGACAATACTGCATCAGATCGAGATTGACCAGCGTCATATCGGCGGCGATAGTATGCCTTATGGTCTAAACTTGATGTTAGAAGGCTTTAGCACCGCTATTCACGACGGCAATCCTATCGACGTGTGGGAGGTCGATGAGCACTTGGCTTGGCTACGCGAACAAGTAAAAGATGAGCAGTGGCTGCCTAATTTGATTAAAACGCATCTACTCGATAATAATCACCGAGTGCGCGTGACTTTGGTTCCTGATAGCGAAAAATCAGCGCGCCTAGCTGCCGCTGAGCAAGTGCGCCTTGATACTATCGCTATGGATTTGACCGAAGATGATAAGGCAATCCTTGAAAAGCAAGCGCTAGATCTAGCGGCGCGTCAAGCTGCGCCTGATGATCTAAGCTTATTACCTAAAGTGGGCTTAGAAGATGTACCAACCGATATTAGTTTTAAGCAAGGCACGNAAAAGCAAGTAATGCTTAGCGGACAGGACAGCACTTTGTTTGAATACGAGGCAGGCACTAATGGCTTGTATTATTATCAAGTGATTGTGCCGTTGACTGATGCGATTGGCAATCAGGATACGAGCAACCTGCCAGTGAACGAGGTGATTAATCATCCGCTGCTGCCGATTTATTTAAGTTTACTCTCAGAGCTCGGTACAGATGAGCTTGACGCTTATGAGATGCAAGCGAAGCAGGCGGCGCACTCATCAGGCGTGACCGCCCGTATCAGCCAACGTACTGCTATCGATGACAGTCATGCGATTAGCAGCTACTTTGTGGTGGCAACTCGCGCATTGAACCGTAAGACGGAAGCGATAGACTTGCTAAAAGAGGTGATGCAGCATAGTGTCTTTGAAGAGCATGACCGTATCAAGGAGATTTTGCAGCAGCGTCAGGCCAGTTGGCAGTCGCGTCTGGCCAGTGCAGGCCATGCCTACGCANTACAAACGGCGAGCCGAGCGATGAGCCGTCAAGCGCAGCTAGAGTATGTCCGTAGCGGTCTGCCCGCGCTTAATGCCCTAAAAGATTTCTTAGCCCATGCAAGTGATGACGATAACAAATGGGATGAGCTGGCTACTAGCTTGATGGCGCTGCATCAGCGCTTGCTGAGCCTGCCTAAGCACGCCGTTATCATCTGTGAGGCCGAGCAAACCGAGCGCTTAAGCGATCTGATTGTAGATAGCTGGCAGGACGTTAAGGCATCCACAGCAAATGCTAAGCAGATAGAGGAGAATATCCCAAGTGAGTTTACTCAGCTTGAATTAGATCCAGCGCTAGACGGCGAGCCAGATGCTGTCAAGGCGCTGGAGAGTGACCCTATCGCTGAGGACTTAGCTTGGCTGGTTGCGACTAACGTCTATCACAACGCTAGCGCTTATAGCGTACCTGCTGCTGACCATCCAGATACAGCAGCGCTTATGGTGCTTGCGCCTTATTTACGTAATGGCTACTTGCATAGCGCCATTCGTGAGCGCGGCGGCGCTTATGGCGGCGGCGCCGGCTATGATGCTAATGCTTGTGCCTTTAAGTTTTTCAGCTACCGCGACCCGCACTGCGCTGAGACTTTTGCGCACTTTGAGGCCAGTATCGAGTGGTTACTGAGTGAGCCGCAAAGCGCTGAGCAGCTAGAAGAGGCGATACTGGGCATCATCTCGGGTATGGATAAGCCCGGCTCGCCAGCAGGGGAGGCGATTAAGGCTTGCTTTGCCAATCTGCATAATCGTGGCGAGGACTGGCAGCGTAAGATGCGCGCCGCTATTTTGGCGGTGACTATTGATGATATACAGCGTGTGGCTAAGCAGTACCTGCAAGGCCAACAGCACGTGCGTGCGGTGCTAGCGCCTTATGATAAAGAGGACAGCGTAAAAGATCTGGGCTTTAAGGTTTGTAAAATTAACAGTTAGCCGTTACTGATATTTGAAAAGAAGAAAAGCCAAGCACGATGCTTGGCTTTTTTGCGTTAAGCGATAAGCTATTACAGTTAAGTGTTAATAACGCTTAATGCTTTTGTCTTTGGCAATCTGATCTTGATGGATCGGGAAGTCTTCACGCTTATCGAACTGTTTGCGATCGGCGAAGTAGTTGTTGAGTGTGCGTCTCACCGCCTCAAAAGCGATCTCATCCCACGGGATATCTTCTTCTTTAAATAGCGCGCTATCTAAGCTCTCAGAGCCAATACCNTAAGCGCCGTCTTTTAGATCGTTTAAGTAAATCACATAGATCTGACCGATATCAGGGATATCATAAAGACAATAAAGCTGCGGGTTAATGACCACTGCATCGGCTTCCTCAAAGCTCTCGCGCGCCGCGCCTTCTGCCATGGTTTCACCATTTTCCATAAANCCTGCTGGCAACGTCCAAAGGCCATATTGCGGCTCNATAGCACGGNGACATAAGAGCACTTTGTCTTCATAAATCACTAGCGACCCGCAGATCATCTTAGGGTTTTCGTAGTGAATGTAGTTACAGTTAGGACAGACTAAGCGCGGCATATTATCCGTAGGGGGGATTTTGCGCTCGGCTTCATGACCACACTCGAGACAATATTGCATAACAGCTGCCTTATTTAATTGAGAACCTAGAAATTTTTAGCTAACAAGCCTTTAACGTTTCAGCTTGCAGAGCCCTAAGATAGCATAGTTTTTAGTATTAGCAGGGCGCAATATCATAATGCTCCTATTCAAGAACAAAAAAACACTATAGCTGATCCGCTTTAAAACCGATACAGTGCTATGAGAATGAATGTTGCGCAGCATCGAAAAGTGCGAAGCGTACAGCAAGCAAAGAAAATTTGTACCAGTCGCACGGTAATATGAATGTATCGATTTTATTTCGAATTGACTCTATGTAGACGATAAAGCAGGAAATGTAGTCCGTCATTGATGCCATATATTATAAGTGGTATGCGATATAGATGACTGGAGGTGCAGGGCAGCTAAATTGGCCTACGCAGTCATCAACTTGGCACTACTGACATGCTAAGATGATCCCATATACAGGCTACTGATGATAAAAATAGGCAGTAATAATGACAGTAATTCATGAGTTTNAGAGCTNTGATGAGCTAACCGTAGCNCGGCCTGCCTTTATTCGTCATCCTAAGCTTAGACAATTGGCTGAGCGCGTGCAACAACGAACGCTGAAGACGTTACCAGACAAGTCGTCTGATACTTTAGTGAGCGCCTCTGCTTATAACCTCTACGACAAAACCTATAACGAGCGAGTGTTACAGAGCTTATATCAGACCCCTATCGCTGATGCCTCCGTACTCGTAGCGATTACTCGTGAGCGCAGGCCGAAACTGCTACTGACTCGCCGCGCAGCGCACATGAAAAGCCACGCAGGAGAGGTGTCCTGTGCAGGCGGTAAGTATGAGCTAGGTGATGGTAATAACGTGGTCACTGCACTGCGTGAAGCTTATGAGGAGACTGCGCTGCTACCTAATAAAGTCCAGCTTCTCGGTCAGCTGCCGATTCAGACCTCAAAGAGTGGGATGAGTGTCCGTCCTATCGTAGCGCTTATCGCGCCAGACCTGCCCTTGATCCCTGAGATTGGTGAGATATCGCGCATTTTTTGGGCGGACTTCGAGACGCTGATCACTCAGCCGACAACCGAGTATGCGATAGAGTATACGATGCTTGAGCAGACGGCAACGATACTCACGCCAAGCTGGGAGGTGGATGGCGAGACCGTTTGGGGCCTAACCGGCAAGGTCATCGCCAGCTTACTAGAGACCGGATTTGATCGTCAGCTTGAGTGGTATTATCGTCTAAAAGACTCAGGAGTTGAGTTAGACCGCTAACGATGCGCGCTACTCTACAGCCTAGGGCGTGTCCCTAATTCAAGCGTTTATGACTAAATGGGCTAAAAATGGCTAAATCTTTGGCAAACGGTGTCAAATAGCTNGTCAATATCTTGATATTACCTTCGCTATTTTCCTTGTTTGCCTGCGATTTATCTCATTTTCATCATCATTTTTGAAATAGGGACACGCCCTAGTTAAACCTTTGTTATGACTCTTTAGTTATGATTCTTTATAATAACGGTCGTTTTTNTTNAGCCACCAGTTCATATTNTCTTGGCGCTTAGCNCGGAACTGCTCAAGCTTCGCCGCCATAGTNCTGTTGTGCTGGCGTGCCGTATCAAGCGCAAACANAATCGGTACTGAGGTTAATACGCCAAAACGAATTTTGGATTTGGGCAGCTGTAGTCCATCACCGATATCATCACCGACTAAGGTGCGAGTGACGCTNGCATTGACCATCTCCACAAACCGGCCTTTGCGATTATCCTCACCCATGAGCTGACGCGGTAAGTCGTGCAGNGCTTTGGCTAAGGGTTGTCCCATCTTAAAATCAAGCTGCTGAATGGACAAATAAGTATAGAGCCACTCCCAGCACGCCGCTTCCGTCTGCGGTAAACGNGCTAAATCCACNCCCATCCAGTAGCTGGCCAGATTCCATANATGCAGAATGCCGCGAGCTTCTTCGCTACTGATACGNGCGCCTAACAGCCGCAGCCCGCGCATAATCAGTAACGAGAATTGTAGATGAGTTGCAATCATATCGGTCTGATTGATCGGCAGACCCCAATAGTCGCTATTCCAGCTGCCATCAGAATTATGATGCTGAGCGCTTGTGCTAATCACGCCATCCGCTGCGGTGAGTTGACCGGTGAGCAGTTTTTGCCGCACTAAGGTATGAATTTGCCGCACCTGAATGGACTGACGCCAGCCCTCAGAGCCAATTGCTAATACTTGCGAGAGAGGCGCTTTATTTTGAGCAGAATCGTTTAGCTGTGGATGCTCAGAGACCGCCAAAATATAGGCGTAAGTACGCATCAAACGCGGCAGTGCATCGTGCATTAATGCCCCAGTCTGAATCAGCGGTAAAGACAGCGCCGGAATACTATAGCCTGCCATTAGCGCAACATTACGCAGTAGCCATATTAGCATCAGCGGATAGCGGCGATAGGCGATAGCGCCGATCTCTGCCAGCTTAGGATCAAACCAGTCAGGATGAGCGCTAAATTGCTCAGTTAGAGTGATAAAAGCGGGATGGGCGAGGATGTCGTCATCTATGCTATCGTTCGCCGCTTGCTTAGCGTCTGGCTGAGTATGAGCCGTATTCGCTGGCAAGATGAGCTGCTGTAAAGGCTTAGCAAAGCGAATATTATCAGCAGCCAATTGATCGACTAGAGGATCACCGATGTCGTAACCCTCGACAATCTCAGCCAATAACTTCGGATCAATCTGAAAGTCTTTTGGCAATAAATAGCGTCTAATGCGCTTGAGTACTTGCAGCTCAGTATGGTCATCGATAGCAGTGCTACGACCATGACGCTGATAGCTGCCTCTCTGTATACCGTTATAGTTAGCCATATCTGTAGCACCGTTTTGCGAGGATCTCTTGCCTTTATTATAGCAGTGACGTTACTGCTCTCAAGATACAGCCGGCTTCATCAGCGCTTTATAACAGCTGCTTTGTGCACGCGGATAAGACTAGATAACAAGCTAATCGTAGTTAGTCGCGATGGACATCGTTTAAGCGGCTAAGCTGTCTTTCAGTGTAGATTATCTCGCGTTCGAGTCTTCGCAGTTNTGCCGGTAGCGATANCAGATAGCGGCGCGCTTCTTTTTCGTCTTNAAAATCGAGCATTTGCCCAGCACGCAGCTTAGTATAGTCTGCCTCGTATTCTTCTAGTAGCGCTCTGTCATCGTTAAGCTGTTTATTCAAACGGTAATATTCGCGGCCTTGCTGATTGGCTTGTTGTAGTCTCATGGTGCTACTAGCTGGACAAACACGGTTTAGCTCAAGACCACGACGACCGATATTGTAGGCATTATTCACAGTACAGTACTGCTTAAGACCTAACTGACGACCACGCTCCCAAGATTCATAATCCGCGGCGACATTGGCTTTAGCGCAAGCTTTTGAATGCGCAGCAAGCCTACTAGGAGGATAGCCTGCCACGCCGTCATTGTAGCCGATAGCTTGCCAGTTACCGACCATGCACTCTTCCACTGACAACGTCGCACAGCTTGCAAGTAACAGAGCACTACTACTAACCGTTACTATACTAATAACAGTCTAGATAACAGCCTAGATAACAGCATAGTAAGCTTCCTTTAATAGGCTTTATTCAATAATGCTTAAACGCCCTATCGTCCATTACTGCAAGTAGTCTATCACTGCACGGCGCAACAGTATTAATGACGCGTTAGGTCCACTGAGGTGCTGCTAACGTTATCTTTGAGAGTGGCTTTGAGCATAAGGTAACCGGCGACACCTGAGACAATAGAGCCCATGATAATACCTAAGCGCTCATCGAATAATGGCGAGCCGCCGCCAAAGGCAAGACCGCCGATAAATAAACTCATAGTAAAACCAACACCGCATAATAGCGCGACACCATAAATCTGCTGGAAGTTCATACCGCTTGGCATTTTTGAGATACCAAGTTTGAAGATTAGCCAGCAAGCGAGCATCACACCAATTTGCTTACCGACAAATAAACCTGCGGCAATGCCAAGTGGCACAGAATGGAATAGCTCAGCAAACCCTGCTCCTTCGAGCGAGATACCAGAGTTGGCAAAAGCAAATATAGGTAAAATACCAAAAGACACCGTGTTTTGTAGATCGTGCTCAAGCTCTTCAAGCGGGGAATGCTCAGGATCTGTGCGATCAAACATCGGAATAAATAATGCCAATACCACCCCAGCTAAAGTGGCATGAATACCAGACTTTAGTACCGCGATCCACATAATCACCCCAACGAGGATATAAGGGGTGATAGTAGTCACGTTGCGGCGGTTAAGAAGGTATAGAACCGGTAGACAAAGCGCTGCAAAAGCGAGCGAGCTGAGTGATAATTCATTGGTATAAAATAACGCAATGATTAAAATAGCGCCAATATCATCGAAAATAGCAACCGATACTAAAAACACTTTTAGTGAGTTAGGGACTCGGCTGCCAAGCAGGCTTAAAATACCAAGGGCAAAGGCAATATCCGTCGCCGCTGGAATAGCCCAACCTGCCCAAAATTCAGGCTCGTCATAGTTAAAGGCCATATACACGATGGCTGGGAAGACCATACCACCGANAGCGGCACCGGCTGGCAGGATGATTTGTTTGACGTTAGAGAGCTCACCGATGAGTACTTCACGTTTGAGCTCAAGACCGACTAAAAAAAAGAAAATCGCCATCAAACCATCATTAATCCAATGATGGGCATCTTTGGCAATCGCAAAGCTACCTATCTGAATGGCGACTGGCGCATGAATAAAGGATTCGTACCAAGTACTAAGAGGGCTATTGGCAATAATCATCGCCACGATAGCTGCCAGCGCTAATACAATGCCGCCTGACGCCTCGAGCTCAAGAAATGCTTTAAATCTTTTTACTGCCATATCATCCTCATGTGTTCAATTGATACCGTCAACTTAGATCGTTCTACTTATATTTTATAAGATGACAAATAGTTTGCTTTAGTTTCTCACAAATCTCTCAATATAAAAAATTTAATGCACTAAATATCATTATAAAACAATACGAATAAGCAAAATTTTTATTTTCTAGACTCTACTCAAAGACAGCATTTACTGTTGTTGTCCTAAAAACAGGAGTCAAGCTTTAGAGCCTATAGTGTGCTGGCAAATGCTGTCCAGTGCGGTTAAAAAGCGCCTGATATACAAATGCTTTAGATAAATTTAGCAGACTTTGTCATGCTTTTGGGTTTTCTTATTAGTTTGACTCTATCGCAAACAAAAACTTCAACCTATTTTAGACTGAAGTTTTTGATTCTAGACTTAAGCAACTATTTATCAATGTCTGGCTAGATTATTAGCGTCTGGCTAGACCTTATCGCTTTCATCACTTTCACTACGACGTAGACCATCTTGCCATGTGTCAGTTTCAGCGCCGCTTACCTCATGATCACGAGTCTCAGCAGGCTTATTTATGGCCTCCGGCATATTTGTAGTCTCTATCGTATTGTCCGCTTCGCGGAACGAGTCCTGAATAGAAGCCGTGTCGTTATTATGCTGGTCATTGTTGTTTGGAGCATTGTTGTTTAGATCATCCCCACGACGGTGATTATAGCTCATACGCTCATTCAGCGTTGTCTCTGCATCGCGATGACGATGTTTAAGCGCCTCTTCTTCAGGATGGGCTTGCGTAAAGTCGGTTTGCTCAGTAGTTTCTCTAACAGTATCTTGCTCGCTACGCATCTCCACATCACCATCTTCTTCATAGCCATGATTAGGATTGGCATCACCAGTCTGCTCATGAAAACCAGTTGCCGCTTCATCGTGAGCGGGTGATGGTGTGTTTTTAGCCGCAGCATTACTATTGAGCTGTGCGTAATCGGTAAGCTTATGCACCGCGTTCTCTAGACTATGAGGATTATCACGCTCTTGAGCGTGCTGTAAGTGCTCATCAAAAACATCTGTCAATAAGGAATCGTAGCGAATGCCGTTATAGCGGATTAATTGCTCCGCTTCACTTTCAGTGATATCGCCATTTTGACTGGCTTGTACCACATGGTCTTCAAAGGTTAAACCCGCAAACTCACCTTTGTGCTCCGCTTTTTTGAATTTTTGCCATAATGGCTCAACTTCAAGTAATGTCTGATACGCATTTTCCATGCGTCCATTAGGATCCTCAGGGTCGGTACTGTAATAGACCATAGTTTTGAGATAATCGCGGAATGGGTTAGCTTCAAAATCATCCATAAAGGTATCACCAAGCTTCACTTTGAGCTCATCGCTTGTCGGCGTAAAGATACGGCCNCTAGGGAAGGTGACAAAGCCAACTACATTTGCTGCTATGCGGTTAGGGAAGTTGGCAAATAAAGAGACAAAGGCTTCTTGGATAGTATATAAGCTGTCTTGTAAAGCGACCTTGGCATGCAATCGCTCAGCTTCAGATTTGGTGCCATTCTCATAGAACTGCAAAATAGCCGTAGCAATAAATAGATGACTATGAATGTCTGCTAGGCGGCCAGAGAGCATCTCTTTACGCTTCAGATCCCCTGCAAGTAACCCTAATGCCATGTCTGCGGTCAGCGCAAAGCTCGCACTCAAGCGGTTAATGTGCTTGTAGTAAGGGCGTGTAAAGGCATCGGCAAAGCTTGGCGCTTTACTACTACCACCGACATAACCTGCCACAAAGGCACGGGCACCGCGATTAAAGGNATAGCCTAAATGTTTAAAAAACAAAGTATCAAACTCTTTTACCGCGCTTTGCTTGTCTTCGCTTTGGAGCAGTTGTAGTTCATCAAATAGATAGGGGTGACAGCGCATCGCGCCTTGACCAAATATCATCAATGAGCGCGTNAAGATATTCGCGCCTTCAACGGTAACGGAGACAGGAATAGCCTGATAAGGGGTCGATAAGAAGTTGCGTGGNCCCATCTGAATACCGCGGCCACCCAAGACATCCATACCATCATTGACCACTTCACGCATGGTCTCTGTGGCATAGTATTTTGCCATAGCCGTCATCACTGATGGCGTACCTCCTTGATTAAGACCACAAGTTACTAGATGGCGAAAAGCTTCAAGCATATAAGTTTGGCTTGCCATCCGGCTTGTCGCATCTTGTACGCCTTCAAACTTACCGACTGAGATTTTAAACTGCTCACGCACCTTAGCAAAAGCACCGACCGACAGATAAGTCATCTCGCTTGCTGAGGTCGAGAGCGCCGGCAAGGAGATACCGCGGCCTACGCCTAAGCACTCCATCAGCATGCGCCAACCGCGTCCTGCGTTTTCGACCCCGCCGATGATGTAATCTAGTGGAATAAAGACATCAGTGCCATCGACCGTACCATTCATAAAGGGCGAGCCACCAGGATTGTGACGAGGGCCGGTAATGACGCCTTCGTGACTGGCAGGCACTAGCGCACAAGTAATGCCATAATCTGTCTTATCGGCATCGCCAAGTAGACCTTCTGGATCGTACATCTTAAAGGCTAGACCGACCACTGTGGCAATAGGCGCTAGCGTGATCCAGCGCTTAGAGAAATTCATGCGAAGGCCAAGGACTTGCTCGCCCTCATGATTGCCATAACAGACCACACCCGTATCAGGGATAGCGCCTGCATCTGAGCCGGCTTCTGGTCCTGTCAAACCAAAGCAAGGAATCTCCTCACCACTGGCGAGCCCCGGTAACCAGCGCTGCTTTTGCTCGTCTGTACCATAATGCATGAGCAGCTCACCTGGACCGAGCGAGTTTGGCACCATACAGCTGACCGCTGCGGTAGGCGAGCGTGAGGCAATCTTGCTCATCACAAGGCTTTGTGCGTAAGAGCTAAACTCTAGACCACCGAATTCTTTAGGAATAATTAAACCCAAAAAGCCATTATCTTTGATAAATTGCCAAGTCTCAGGGGATAAGTCCTTATCTTCGTGCTGAATCTGCCACTCATCAATCATCGCGCAAAGCTGTTCGACTTCATTATCGATAAAGCTTTGCTCCTCAGCAGACAGCTTAGGATAAGGGTACTCAGCAAAGGTATTCCAATCAGGCGCGCCCATAAACAGCTCTTTTTCCCACCAGCTCGTTCCGGCATCGAGTGCTTCGCGCTCAGTATCGCTCATGCTCGGCATAGCCCCGCCTAAAGTCTTGTAGACAGGCTTAGTAATAAGCGCTTGGCGGATAGGAGTAATAAGAAGTACTAGGCATAGTAGGGCAATCGGCACCCCTAAGATAAGCGACCACGGACTGATAAAGGCAGTGACTACTACCGTCACAATAGCGANAATACTGCCAGTCACCCTCGACAACGACATTAAAAAGATGGCCAAAATCACGGCTAACTGAATAAGTATTGCCAAAACAAATAAACCAATCGCCATGACGGTCTCCTTAACAAGCGCTAGTAAAACTAAAGGTNGTGTTATAAATAAANAGTCGTTATAAAATTATGGTAGTCACCAGTAGGTGCATCTCTATATAACGTTAAAAGCTGCAATCATTGCAACAGAAATCTAGTGATCAAACTTTCAGCCTGCAATAACACAGTAATATAATTTTATCTTCCAATATGAAATAATACCTGANAAGTATCAAGGATAAAAATGCTGTTCTATGTCGAGAATATGTATCCATTGCTAGGGAGTGAGGAGGTATAAAATAAAGAAAGTATGATAGTCATTTAGTGATAATGACCTCATCACACTATTAGACTGTATTTTTTGCAGATGTGTTTTTATATCCTCAGTTATAGTATAAGCATCAGCTGATAACTTTTATAATACCTACTCAAGATAATCAATATTCAAGCGAAAGGGGCTAGGCCTTGTTCGGCATAAGACAGCGTATCATTGCGGCCAACGATGATGTGATCGACNAAAGANANATCTAANAAGTCGCACGCTTTTTTNAGCTCATAAGTGAGTATNTTNTCCGCNGCTGAAGGCTTAGANTCGGTATGAGGATGGTTNTGAGCGATNATNAACTGACTAGCGGCGTGAGTGAGTGCGTGGCGAAGTACGTATTTGATGCAGACCGAGCACGAGGAGATACCGCCGGTAAATAGTATCTCAAAGTTCAGCAGACTCAAGGCATTATCTAAACACAAGACGGCAAAGACTTCTCGGTGCTCGCCGCGTAATTGCGTACTAATATAGTCTTTGACCACTTGTGAGCGCCCAAGTCCCTGTCCGGTTTTAAGCTTACTGTCTAAGTAGCGCGTGCCCATCTCAAGCGATGCGAGTATCTGGGCATACTTGGCAGGGCCGATGCCATGGCAGGCAAGAACGACCTCTTTTGGCGCGGCTAACAGCTCGGCAAGCGAGCCAAACTCATCGATCAAATGCCTTGCCAGCTCAATAGCCGACTGCGACTGAGTACCGGTGCGCAAAAATATCGCTAGTATCTCAGCGTCAGAGAGATGACTTGCGCCAAATTTTAGTAGCTTTTCTCTTGGTCTATCATCTTCGTGCCAATCCTTGATCGCCATTATTCATCCTTTCTTGGCTAAGAGTTATAGAGGGGTTTTGAGCGCGGTTTTTGATTGATTNATTCACAAAGCTAGTCATGGTTTTTTATAAAAAATGGCTAAGCTAGCGATAGCACTATAAAACCTTACCTAACTTATCTCATACTTGTTACTATAAGCGCAAATTTTATCTTTTCTTTTCTTTATTACCTATCGATGTCATGCTTATGTCAAACGTTCTACTCGCTATCACCGGCGGTGTCGCCGCTTATAAATCTGCTTTTTTTGCCCGCTTATTGATCAAAGCAGGGTTTGAAGTGCGCGTCATTATGACCACAGGGGCGCAAGCTTTTATTACCCCGCTTACCTTGCAAGCTTTAACGGGTAATGAGGTACATACCTCACTACTCGATGAAGACGCTGAGGCGGGTATGGGGCATATCGAGCTGGCCAAGTGGGCCGANTTANTNATTATCGCNCCCGCTTCTGCCAATACTCTAGCGCGNCTGGCGATGGGCATGGCCGATGATTTGCTTACNACCGTTTGTCTAGCGACTAGCGCGCCTGTCATGGTTGCTCCGGCAATGAATCAGCAAATGTGGGCGCATCCGGCGGTGAGTCTTAATGTGCAGACTTTGCGTGATATGAATTATCATATCATTATGCCAGCGAGCGGCGAGCAGGCCTGCGGTGATGTCGGTGCTGGGCGCTTGCCTGAGCCTGAGCAGCTATTGAGCGAGGTGCAACTGTTTTATAAGCAGCAGTCTATTGAACAGAGTTTAACGGGCAGGCGAGTGGTGATTACCGCAGGGCCAACGGTTGAGGCGATAGATCCGGTGCGCTATTTGTCCAATCACTCTTCTGGCAAGATGGGTTTTGCACTAGCTAATGCCTGCCGTGATGCTGGCGCGGAGGTGGTGCTAATCGTCGGCGGTAAGGTGAGTCTGCCGACGCCGACGGGTGTCACGCGCATCGATGTGCTGTCAGCCGAGCAAATGCTGAGCGCNGCGCAGCANTGTGTCGATGGCACNCATAGCGCCTTACAAGCTCTGCCAGCCTTAGTGTTTGANGAGCATCATAGCCATGACCANGACCATGACCATGAGCATGACGATTGCTGTGGTTGTNAGNATACGGATAGCTATATCGAAGAAAGTCGTCTCACTAAACCGGCAGATATCTTTATCGCGACTGCCGCCGTTGCTGACTATCGGACTCGCGATGCTGCGCCGCAAAAAATCAAAAAGACTCAGGACGCTATGAGCCTCGATCTGGTCAAAAACCCAGACATTTTAGCGACAATTTCTTTGGCACANCCANAGCTGTTTGTNGTTGGCTTTGCCGCNGAAACCCANGACGTTGAGCGCTACGCGCGTGGTAAGCTTGCGGCCAAAGATTTAGACATGATTGCTTGTAATGATGTCTCGCGCGCTGATATCGGCTTTGCAAGCGATGATAATGCCATGCAAGTGTTTTTTGCTAAAGNCTATGANCAGGACGCAGTAGTGCTCGATAAAGCCAGCAAAAACAAAATCGCAGAGCAATTGACCACTTTGATAGGTCAGACCTTGGCAAAGCGCTAATGGTTTTGCGCACTAATAAAGGCAGTCATGCAAGCGCAGTTATGCCATACAAGTCTAACAGGTGAGCGCAATGGTGGCTGATGAGCACACACAGACGCTACTTTTATTAGCTATATTTGGCTTCGCGTCGCTGCTGCATGGTATTAGCGGACTTGGCGTGACTTTGGTGACGACTACCGCTTTAGCGAGTCTTTACCCTTTGCCGCACGCTATCGTATTGGTTATTTTTCCCTCACTACTACTCAATGCCATGACTTGGCTGAGTGGTGGGGGACGTAGTGTTTGGCAAAACCTCACTTATTATGGCAAACGTTACTGGCTATTGGCTTTGATGAGTTTGCTTGGCAGTCTACTAGGGGCAAAACTGCTGNTATGGGTGGAGAGCGCTTACATCTTATTGTTACTGGCCGCGGTAATAAGTTTTTATGTCATAACGGCACTGCTGGGCAAACAAATACGTCTGCCAAATACCAAGGCTATGCTCATTATCGTAGGTCTAAGCGCAGGTATCATAGGCGGCGCGACGAATGCCATGTCGACTATTTTGATGATGTACTTATTGTCAGCGAGCGATNATAAAGACACTATCGCCAAAGTCGGCAATATGTGTTATTTCTTAGGGAAGCTTGCGCAAATTATTGTCTTGCGTGAGCCTATTATGGCGCTGACAGGGAGTGAGTGGCAATTGATAGCTATCCTTAGTGCGGTATCTGTTGTTGCCTTATTAGTAGGGATNCGCTTACGTCGTTATTTACCGCAAGCGCGCTTTCGTCAGCTTATTCTACTGATTCTCACCGTACTGGGGCTGCGTGTGGGCTGGCAGGGGGTGATGGCGTTTTTGTAGTAAAGAGTTCTTTTTATTCCTTATTGAAATAATACTTCCTTTAGATAACTATATGTTTATCGGCTAAAATAATTTATGAATCTAGATTCCATTAGAGCATTAGGTAGTAAACTACGGAGAAGTAATGGAGAAAGCTTAATTCTCGATGAATGGAGCATTTTTCATACTTACACAAGCTTTTTAGATGTGGATGATTTAGACCTTTACGAAGTTGCAGCAGCACTTGTCGATAATGACTTTGCTCCATGTATTCTACATAGAGATGGTACAACTTGGTTTAAGTCGAATGGAAGAGTATTGTCAGGTGAAACTATTTACGGAATTGAGTCGGGCAGAACTAAAATAAACTTGGTCGGAAAAGATTTTGATAATATTCTTAATCAACTAAATGATTATGCTCAAGAGTCATGGTATCAATCGATTCAATTTAGAATGAATGAATTGATTGTTTTTGAAGATGGTTTTCTGACAGATTATATAAGAATATCAGTAGGGCTAATAAAAGCATTTTCAGAAGAAAAACAAGTAAACTATCACCTATATCTAACAATAAAGTTATATAGAAACGGCGTGATCATAGTTGAATATAGAGAAATCTCACCTCAGAAAAATGTTCATTACACAGATTTTATCAACTCAGATTTGAATTTAGGCATGGTTGGTTTTGAATCTGTTGAAGTGCCTCTAGCTATAGTGGATTTATGTGCTAAAGCTTACCATGAGTCTACCTTTAAAGATTCACTTCTCCAAAGATTGAAAATGATATATATAGGTAAGAGACATGGTATTGCAGTTCAAGATATAAAAAAGAGTGTAAAAAGTGGCGATTTTACTTTTGAGTTAGCTGAACTGATAAATTTAGACAATAATCGTGAACAATTAAGCTCTATCGCTCAAACTATTTTTTCAATTATTGGATACATAGCAAGTAAGCCTAGACAAGGCCTAAGCTATCTTTGTTTTGGACAAAAAAAGCTAATTAAAGCTGGAAATTTTTGGAGTGGTAGACCTTATACATTTATCACTGACTTTCAAGGTCAAAGGAAATCTTCTAAAGAGAATATAGATGTTTTTGGAGAAAGTTTAGGATGTATAATGGGAAGGAGCCTTATACAGATAGAGTCCAATCCTAAGCAATATTTATCTAAAGACTATAGATACTTTGATGATTACTCAATATTTCTGTCAGATTCTTTTTCATTATGTGTCTGGTCAAAACAAGGTGTTGATTCTCATAAAGAATGGAATGATTCTAATAATGGTAGTTTGATTTATGGACAACAAGCTATAAATGAGTTTTTAGAATATGGCTATATGATAAATAGAATGTTGCTTCAAAAAGTTGATGATTCAAAGGATTTGAAAGCTATTAATCAGCTAAGAAACCAAATATTAGATTTTAAAAACTACATTAAAGATGCACCTAGATACGGTGAAATTAGAGAGCTTATCGATGTTTCGTTAGAGAAATATGGAGTGTTAGAGTTAGAAGCTAGGATAAATCAAAGACTCGACTTGAGACTAGATGAGCTCAGTCGTCTATATAATGCTAATAACAATTCTACGAATAGACTAATCGCTATAACTTTTGGACTAATAGCTTCTTTTTCTCTATCAAACAGACTTATTGAGCCAATATGGCTTTACTTCAATTTTCCAATCAGTGATAATCAGAATATGCAAAATTTAGTATATACAACTCTTGCTCTTTCAATATCAGTCTTTCTGATTGCTCTTATATTAATGGTTAACAAGTATGTAGTTACTAAAAAAGGTTAGTACAAACGGTTTATTTAACGATTGAATAAATTTAACACGATGGTCGCGATGACACTAATCGCTATCATAGTGACCACTGGAAAATAAACCCGAGTATTGCCTGAGGTGTGCTTAATATCGCCTGGCAGATTACCTATCCAAGAAAACGCGCTGGGAAACAGCAGCCAAATAACCCCGATAATGACCAGTACAGCCCCTATAATAATCAATATCTTTGCCATATAACCCTCGCTAATCTTATTTTACTCTTTTGTCTCCACCATACATGCGCTGAACCTTAACCAACCATCTCACCAAAATACAGCNGCTGNGCNANNCGAAANGTATTACAGTGCGCCTCNACNACATCNTCAATATCCTCTGAATAGCCGCCGCCCATCACAATAGCGACTGGAATATCAGCGTCTTTGGCTTGCTGCAATACGTACTCATCACGCGCTTTNCAGCCGGCTTGGGTGAGCGCTAGCTTGCCTAATTTATCAGTCGCTAGTACATCGACCGCCGATTGATAAAAAATCATATCGGGGGCGACCTCGTCTAGTAAGCGCGGCAAAGTGTCTTTTAATACGCGCAAGTACTCTTCATCGCCAGTATCGTTATCAAGCTCAATATCTAAGTCAGAGATTTGCTTACGAAAAGGATAATTCTTGGCGCCGTGCATGCTAAAGATAAACACTCTAGGCTCATCAGCCATAATACTGGCATTGCCATTGCCTTGATGCACATCCAAATCGACAACCAGTATTTTGCTCGCCTGTCCGCGGTTTAGCAGTAAGTTGCTGGCGATACAGACATCATTAAATACACAAAAACCCTCACCATGACCGGCAAAAGCGTGATGGGTGCCGCCGGCGACATTCATCGCCACCCCATACTGCTGAGCGTATAGCGCGCACTCATAAGTGGCATGTGCGATATGCCGACCGCGGTCGACTAAAGCCTCAGTCATCTCAAAACCGATAGGTCGCGCCTCTTTGCGGGTTAAGGTTTGAGTCTTGAGCTTATACCAATACTCTTCCGTATGCGTCGTTAAGATCTCCGCTTCTGTCAGCCNTTTTGGCGCAAAAAAGTTATCGGGAGTAATGGTGCCTTCACGCAATAAGCGCTCAGGAATCATAGTGTATTTTTGCATAGGGAAGCGGTGTCTTTCAGGTACGACATAACGAAACACTTCAGAATAAGCTATTTTCAACATAGTACTATCTTTTAGAACGGTGGTTTTAAAGCGGAGAATTTAAAATGGTGANCTTACAACAATANTCTTAAAGCGATGATTTTAAAAAAGCGGTTATTGCATTTTTTTGCTGGCTAAAAAATAAGTACGCGCATCCGCTTGCGCGCGTAATTCGCCTAATAAAGTGGGCATATCCTCACTAGGCTCTTGCGTATTTAGTAAGTCACTAAATACCTCGTAAGCAACAGTGGTCATAGCGACTACGCTTTGTAGTAAATGCTCAATGATATCGTCATCGAGTCCTAACACTTCGACATCAAGCGCGTTTTTGTAGCGTATCTCACCATCGCTGACATCCATCTCTAGATTACCCACGACCATATCGTAGTTGATTTGGGTCATCAGTAACATCGCCGCACTTTGATGACTCTCTGGTATCAAAAACGGTAAAATCCCATAAACCGCGAGTAAACGCTCTTTTTCTTGGACTCGAAATAAGTAGCCGCAGTCTATTTTTCGGTTTCTCATCCGCAGTGATAGATGGTGCGACTGCTGAGCGTCCGAGATCCTAGGTTTGTAGTGCGTATAATGCCAGTGTTTACTACGAAAATAGAGCTTTAAATAATCGATAATCGGCGTCTGATTTGGGCTATTAATAGAATCTTTGCTTAAAGACGCTCGCTTTGAGAAGTCCTGTCTTGACGAGGCCTTAGTCGTTTTGCTGGTATTAATATTATCGGCTACACGATTATTTTTATTGTCATCCTTTGCACTCTCAGTGCGCAAGCTTTCAGGTTGTTTCCTGTCCGCGCCAATAGCAATGCTATCATTGTCAATATTGTTTTTATGGTCAATATTGTCAGCAGGACTGCTGTCTTGCGGCGCGCTACTGGTGAGTAGTCGCTTGAGTTTTTGCCATAAGCTGAGTTTAGACTTACTATCCATAGTTTTGTCTTATAAGTGTGAGCNGATNCANAGATAATCCATTATCTTCTAGTCTGTAAAATAATAGCAAATAAGCAGCTATTAGTCTTTTGTCGCAAATATTTGTTGAATATTAGGCTGCTCATAAAAGGCCTGCAACATATCNCGNANATGCGCGCTCAGCCATTCGCTATTGATAGCATCCTCGATGATAGGCAATAGCGTAGGAGTGAGTTTAGATACGGCGAGCTCATCAATATTGACGCTAGCGGCTAAGGCTGCGATAGTGTCGCCTTGATGATTGTCATACCAAGTCTCGACACTCGCCGCGACTAAACTGCGCAGATAAGGCGAGAGGCGCAGACGATTATAGCTTTGCTGCACGCTGGCTTCGATGTGCTGAATACTGCCATTATCAGGATCGTTGTCTAAGTAGGTTTGTAGTTGGCTCACGGGCTGATCTTTGATACGGGCCCAGCCCATTACGAGTAGCCTTGAGACTTCCTCGTTAGATAAGTGCGCTTGGGCGTTCGCTTCTGCTTTATTGGTTAAATCCTTGATATTACGGTGTAAATAAGTTTGCAGTTTTTCGTCTAAGTTACGATTGGTGGCTTTTTCAAAAGAGCTGCGACCCATTTTCATCAGCTTACCGACGCCGCCCGCTTTATCTAACGTGCTTTCCATAAAGTCATTGATAGCGTGATACAAGGTTTGCGTCAGCAGATCGGCGAAGGTGTCATTACCGATGAGCGCGTGTATCAGTCCGTTACGCTGCTGCTGATGACTGCCGATATAATTCGCTAGCGTCTGTACTTGCGTCTCATCGACAAGCTCAGATAACGGCACGTTGTCATTGACAGGATGATAAATCACAGTCTGCAGGATAGCTCTAATATCGGTGCGCATGACTTCAGTCATCGGCTGAGTGAGGAGCCAGTCATTAATAAGATGCTGCAAGTCCTCACAGCTTATATATTGACGCATTGGCTGGGTACCAAGCCATTGCCAAGCGTCATCGACCAGCGGCTTAGCTTGCTGACAGAGCCACTGCTGCGTAAACTCAATCTGGGCCTCGATTAGCTTATGAATTGAGGAGTCCGCCAGCTGCTCTTTATTGGCATTATGACNGGNTGAGTTGCCCTGTAAAGTATCAGGCGTAGGGTCGTTTACAGGCTTTGATGATGTTGTATNTATTGTTGTATTTGCGGTCATATTTACAGCCATATTTAAAATTATGAGATTCGACTATTTGCTATACTATAGGTTTGCAGTGGTGGTATTAGCATAGCGTATTATGACATGAAGGTAACGGATGTTTTTAATGAATGTTTGTGCGAGATGCTTGTGAGGATTGTTTATAATCAGTTTGTAGATTACAGACCGTTTCTNAAGCGAATGCTAAAATCGCTACGAGCCTGAGTATTGAACTGTGAAGGCAATACTCAGGCAATAATAGATAAGAGGTTTCGATGGACGAGTCATCTTTTTGTGCTACTCAAACAATGCCGGTGTTAGCGCTTAACAATGTGACCGTACAACGCGGTGAGACGCCTTTGTGCGCGGGCGTTGATCTGCAGTTAGCAGCTGGCGATATTTGTCATCTTATTGGTGCTAATGGTACGGGTAAAACCACCTTGCTGATGCAGCTAGCAGGTCTATTGCCAGTATTNACAGGNCACATAGACTATCTAGGTCAGCAAGGTTTGCCAGTGCAACCATTATACGTCTCGCATCAGCTCGGTATTCATCCCAATCTCACTGTGGCCCAAAACCTAACTTTTTTGCTTAATCTATATGGTATAACGCCAAGCGTCTATGATATTGATGAAGCTTTAGCTTGGGTGGGTTTGCAGGGTTTTGAGACCATCAGCTCAAGCCACTTGTCCGCTGGGCAGACGCGGCGTATTACTTTAGCCCGCCTTTACCTGTTGAGCCCTGATGTCACCCCTTTGTGGCTACTCGATGAGCCTTTTACGGCACTCGATGTCGATATGGTGGCGCGAATGCAAGAGCGCTTACAAGCGTTTGCTGCGGCAGGAGGAGCGATAATAATGACCAGTCATCAGGCCGTCGATGTGGCCAATCAAGTGCTGGACTTGTCAGCGTATCTTGACTTGTCAGAACATGAGTCACTAGAGCCTGATTTATCAGATTACGAAGATTTAGATATACCGTAATGGGTTTAGGTAACGACTGTTTTGCAGTAATGACAATGCTAAATCATGCTAAACAATGCTAAGTGATGCCAACCAATGCTAGACATTGCTTATATAAAGCACGGGTTATGTTCAATATATGATGCTAGGTGTATAGGATAAAGGGCTAGAAAGGGTAACGAATGACGGAGAGCCGCATACAAAATATAAATAGTGGCCATATCAATAATGATGGCGATGCTAATATTGGCGATATAAATAATGCTGCTCGCACTATCAGCTTTATGCAATTGTGGCGTCGTGAATGGCAAGTCAAGCAGCAAGGCGCAGTACAGTGGTTATATCCATTAGTACTGTTTTTGGTGATTGTGACCTTATTTCCGCTTGCCGTCGGTAGCGAGCCGCAGCTATTGCAGCGCTTAGGGGTGCCAGCGGTGTGGATTGCCGCTTTACTTTCCTTAGTTATGGGCGTTGATGGACTGTTCAAGCCTGCACTCGATAACGGCACGCTTGCGCAATTGGTCGTCGCCAAAGCCTCACTACCGTTATGGGTGCTGATGCGCCTCACCATTCATTGGCTGTTTAGTAGTGGCATTGTGGCGTTACTGAGCTTATTAGCGGTGCCTTTATTTGGCCTGAGTTGGTTTGAGGCGGGTATCTTGATGGCGTCGATTATCGTTGGTAGTCCGATGCTGCTGATGCTCTCAGCGATTGCCAGTAGCTTAACGTTATCCCTAAAAAACGGCGCAGTGCTTGTACCTCTGATTGCGCTACCGATGCAGCTACCGGTATTGATTTTTGCGACGGGTGCAGTGGACTTATTTGCGACGGGCCTCAATGGTTTGCCTATTTTGGCGTTACTCTTAGCGGGTAGCATAATCTCC
>FUFK010044387.1_pt1 | contig 29435 bp, 23 predicted proteins | sample 1021851 | NCBI WGS metagenome assembly FUFK01 (sample SAMEA51879418, study PRJEB19060) | metagenome | reverse complement strand
ATTGCTATCATTTTCTCTTTCTTGTTCTCATCTGTTATGGTGGCATCTCTAGAACCATCTAGTGATGGGGTACTTTCCGCAAGTGTTGTTTTAGATTATGGAGGAGAGGAAGCCGGACTTGAACCTTGGATGCTGATAACGGAAGTTAACGATCAGACAATCTTGAATTCTGAAGATTTCACGAACGTGATGAATGAGACGTACGCGGGTCAAGTGATTAATGTATCTGTACTCAACAAAGGAACTCCCGAAACTTATCAAGTGACTTTATCAGATAAAGGTAGTTATTATCTCAAATATTATCCAGATAATTATGAAACATGGATGTCTGGAAAAGGATTCATGGGGATTGCTGTAGTTAATCCTAAAGTTGTCGCTGATAGTCTAGCTAATCCCGGAAGTTCTGCTGGAGGTATGTTACAATACATCACTCTACCTTTCCAAAAGTTACAACCATTCCCTGAACACTTTACTGCACTCTTTGCACCTACTGGCATTGTCGGAATTATTCCAGATAGTGTCTTTTGGATTCTAGCCAATTCTTTCTATTGGATTTTCTGGTTGAATTTGATGGTCGGATTAACAAATGCACTTCCTGCAGTTCCTCTGGACGGTGGATTCATTTTTGCTGATGGTGTAACAGGAATGCTAGACAAAGTTCGAAGTAGCATGACTGCAGAAAGAAAAGAAGAAATTGTTGATAGACTTGTCAGTCTTTTAGCAATTACTGTTCTGTTCCTGATTGTCTGGCAGATTGTCGGGCCAAGGATAGTAGGAACTGAACCTGTAACATTGAATGCAGACATAAACGCCTCTATCACAAAAGGCTGGAGTGACGAAGTTTTNGAATTTGACGCTTCAAACTCAGAAGGTGCTTTCGTTTCATATGAATGGGACTTTGGAGATGGAAACACTGCTACAGGTGAAAAAGTACAGCATAATTGGTCTCAAGGTGGACTTTATTTTGTTGTTTTAACTGCAAAGGATGCTGAAAATCGGCAAAGTGTAGCTTTCCAAGAAATTAGTATTGATCATGAAGAAAGTGGAGATGGGGANGTCGGAGGCGGAGGNGACGAAAGCGTTGGATCTTCTGTAAANCCATATGTTGAAAGCGTGAACATTTACATTAATTTGACTGGAGAAAGTGCATTGCCATTGCAGGAAGATGTAACGGTTACAATAACATCTCCTTCTGGTGTTGTTTTTGAAGAGGATTACCTTCTGGGCGCCCAACCACAATATGTAGAATACAAAACAAGTGAAGGTGAAATGATAGGAGATTGGGAAGTAACATTTGAATCAAACGATCCAACTTCCGATTTTTCTTACACTTACAATTGGGTAACTTATTTCCAAGATAATTCTTGAAGAAGACTTTAATAATGCGCACTTTTTTTGCTCATAGTTAACAAAGGAAAATTGTTCCTGAGATGTGAAAATAATGAGTAAAGACCCAGTTCCACTTAAAGCTGTACATCACGTTGAGTTTTATGTGGGTAATGCAAAGCAAGCTGCCTACTATTATAGGAAAGCATTTGGATATGACCAAATTGCCTATTCAGGATTAGAAACTGGAGATAGGGAAAAAGCCAGCTACGTCCTAGCCCAAGGTAGAATAAGAATGGTATTTTCTACTCCACTAAACGGAAATAATGAATTAGCTGAACATATTCGAAAGCATGGAGACGGTGTTAAGGATATTGCATTTCATGTAGATGATGCAAAGGCATGCTACGAAGCCTGTATAGCTCGAGGTGCTAAAAGTGCTAAAGAACCTGAAACTATCAATGATGAACACGGAAGCATAACTAAGGCATCAATATTTACCTACGGTGAAACCGTGCACTCTTTTATTTCACATAATGATTACGACGGCCCTTTCCTTCCTGGATTTGTAGAAAGCAAAATTGAAGGAAATAATGTTGGATTAAAATTTATAGATCATATTGTTGGCAATGTTGAATTAGGTAAGATGGAATATTGGGTTAATTTTTATGCAGATACAATGGGATTCTCACAGATTCAAGAATTTAGTGATGATGATATCTCCACTGAATACTCTGCATTAATGTCTAAGGTGATGGAAAGCGATAATGGCAGAATTAAATTTCCAATTAACGAACCTGCCGAAGGCAAAAGAAAATCGCAAATTGACGAATACTTAGAATTTTACGAAGGTGCTGGAGTTCAACATCTTGCACTTCTGACGAGCGATATCATAAAAACTATTGGTAAACTAAAAGAAAATGGAGTAGAATTTTTAGAAGTTCCAGATACGTACTATGAAGATTTAACTGATAGAGTAGGTGCTATCGATGAAGATATCGAGGTTCTTCGCAAATTGAAGATATTAGTTGATCGCGACGATGAAGGATATTTACTTCAGTTATTTACTAAACCTGTAGAAGATAGGCCAACTGTATTTTACGAAGTTATACAAAGAAAAGGATCNAAAGGCTTTGGAGTTGGAAACTTTAAGGCATTATTTGAAGCAATTGAAAGACATCAAGCCGANAGAGGTAACCTGTAATGCACAGATATCACAAACTAGGAAAAGTAGCTAAGAAAAGACACACCGTATTTAGAGATGATAATGGGAATATATACCATGAAGAATTGAAGGGAAACAAAGGATTTGTTGGTCCTTCTTCACTTCTGTATCACATATATCCGCCCACGGAAGTTTTGTCTACTAAGGAAATTGGAAGTTTTACACTTGAAGAAGACGACGATAAGAGTCTCAGAATGAGACATTTTTACACCAATAGAGCTGATAAGGGTGGAAGCGCAATTATGGACAGAAAACCTTTCTTGTTCAACAACGATGTTGTGATGATGATGTGCTATCCTGACAAAAATGATGATTATTACTATCGCAACGCTCAGGGCGACGAAATAATTTACGTAAGTCAAGGAAGTGGAACTTTAGAAACTGCTTTTGGAAATATGAAATATTCTTCTGGAGATTACCTAGTAATTCCAAGAGGCATTTTGCACAGATATGTAATGGATGACAAAGAGCACTCCCTTTTGATTGTAGAATCACCTGGTGAAGTTCGAACTCCTCGAAGATATAGAAATGAATACGGCCAAATCATTGAAAGAAGTCCATATTCTGAACGTGATTTCAGAGGACCTGATGAATTAATTCCTCACGATGAAAAAGGTGAATTCAAGATTATTGTAAAACAAAGAAACAGATTCACAGAAGTAACTCTAGGACACCATCCTTGTGATGTTGTTGGATGGGATGGATATTACTATCCATTTGCGTTCAGCATACATGACTTTGAGCCTATTGTTGGTAGAATCCATGAACCACCACCCGTTCATCAAACATTTGCTAGTGACAGGTTTGTAGTTTGCTCATTCTGCCCTAGGCCGTTTGATTTTGACAAAAATGCAATTCCTGCACCATATAATCATGCAAATATTATGTCTGATGAAGTTATCTATTACGATTCAAAAGAATTTATGTCTAGAAAAGGTGTAGAATTTGGATCAATGACTTTGCATCCTGATGGCTTGACACATGGCCCTCATCCTGGAAAATATGAGGCATCTATAGGAGCAAAATGGACCGATGAGTTAGCCGTGATGGTAGATACTCACTATCCACTAAAAGTTGCTAAATATGCTCTTAAAGTTGAAGATCCTGATTATTCAAAATCTTGGCTTGATGGTGAAGATTACAAAGACGCTCTAGGCGAATAAATTAGATGAAAAATAGTCTTCAAACACTCATGAATGGGTTGATAGACTATGCTGGCCTATTTCCTCCTGCCAAGTTACCTTTGAATGAAGCTGTAGCTGAGTATATTTCTCATTTCAAAGATAATAAAAAATGGATTCTGGGAAGATTCATCATACCTGTATCCCAACTAAAAGATTTAGAAGAATTCATTCCAATGTTTGAGGAGATTGGAACATTAAAATTGTCTGTTTTGGGTGAACAAACTAGTTCAGATAAAGAATTTCTTCACCAAACCAAAAAAGAAATGGATATAATTAATGATTACAGAGAAAAACATAAGGGAAAAGTTTCAATTGAAGTTATAGAAACTAAACTACCTTCTACATCACCATCAAAGAATACAATGGTAAGTGTTATTGAAATTCTAAATTCAAACAATCTTGAACATTACCATGAATTTCCTGAGCTACCGTATGTTGGGATAAATTATGCTACGAATGAAGATGAGGGAGAATGGGATGAAAAAATTACACCAACAATTAAAATGATTTCAACTCTGGATAATACGGGAATCAAAATCAGGTGTGGAGGGATTGTGAAAGAGGCTTTTCCCTCTGTTGAACAGGTCGCTGCGATGATACAAAATTGTAGCATCTACAATGTTCCTCTCAAATTTACGGCCGGATTACATCATCCATTGAGACATCATTCAAACGAATATGACACTGAAATGCATGGATTCATAAATATGTTTGGTGCTAGTGCATTAGCTACGACATTTCCTAAACCTGAAAATGAACAAGAAAAATTTCGAATGTTTATTTTNTTANCACATATGATTGATTGCCAAAACGAAGACGATTTTGAATTTTTAGAGGATAAAATNGTNTGGAAGGTAGGAGATGATCGTGATTCCAGATTTGAAATTGGAAACGAAACGATTGAAAAAAGCAGACAAAATAATGGGATTTCATTTGGCAGTTGCTCTTTTCAAGAGCCCATGGATGACTTAAAACAATTAGGATGGATGTAATGGACAAAACACACGATTCAAATCTAAAATCTTGGATAAATGTAGACGAGAATTCTGATTTTCCTATTCAGAATATACCTTTTGGAGTCTGTAGCCCAAAAGAAGGCGGAGACTTGCATATTGTAACTGCAATTGGTGATTTCATAATTGATTTAGCCCATTTGGATGACGCTGGAATCTTTGAAGGTACTGAGATAGAAGGTGCTGAAATTTTCCATGAACCTACATTAAACGCATTTATGTCAATGGGAAGAAAAGCATGGAAAGAGACTCGAATGAAAATTAGTGAAGCCTTAAGTGAAGATAATCCTATGTTACGTGACAACGAAGAATTGAGAAAAATCGCCGTAATTCCAAAGGAAAACGTCAATATGGAATTGCCAGTAGATATTGGAGATTACACTGATTTTTATTCATCTAGAGAACACGCCACAAACGTTGGAACCATGTTCAGAGGGCCTGACGCTGCTTTGATGCCGAACTGGCTCCATCTTCCTGTAGGATATCATGGTCGTGCTTCGTCTGTTGTGCTAAGCGGAACAGACATTGTTAGGCCAAAAGGCCAAACCAAGCCACCAAACTCTGATGAGCCTGTTTTTGGTGATTGTAAAAGACTAGATTTTGAACTTGAAATGGGTGTTTTGATTGGTTCTGGTAATTTACTTTCAGAACCTATTCCCGTAGATGAAGCTGAAAATCATGTTTTTGGATTGTCTCTGGTTAACGATTGGTCAGCAAGAGACATTCAAACATGGGAATATATCCCACTAGGACCTTTTCTAGCAAAAAACTTTGTAACGTCTATTTCTCCTTGGATAATTACTCTTGAGGCTTTGGAACCGTTCAGATGTAAAAGCCCAAAACAAGAGCCTGAACCCTTTGATTACTTAAAAAATAAAAAAGATCACAATTTTGATATTGAACTAGAAATACACCTGCAAACGAAAAAAATGAATGAATCGTGTGTAATATCTAGAACAAATTACAACTATTTATATTGGAATATGGCTCAACAAATTGCACATCATACAATCACAGGTTGTAATTTACGAACTGGGGACCTATTAGCAAGTGGAACTATCTCCGGGCCTGACAAAGACAGTCGAGGTTCTATGCTAGAAATTGCTTGGGGTGGAAAAGAACCAATTACACTTCCTAATGGTGAAAAAAGAACTTTCTTGGAAGACGGCGATGTTGTAACTTTGAAAGGTTTCTGTAAAGGAAAAGGTTACAAGATTGGATTTGGAAATTGTATTGGGGAAATACAACCTTCATCTTAAGCACGATTCAAAGCTGATTTTAGGGCAGAGCTTATATAACCATCCGAGTGGCGCCCAATCCGTCTCTGATTTCTAAAGAGGCAGGAAGGACACAACATCAATGGCAAGACAAACACGTCGTCGACGTGGCTCTAAGGTAAAGAGTCGCTTCAAGAATCGCCCAACTCCTTCTATCAGCAGAGCATCCTCTGCAGATATTGAGAAAGTAGGAATCGTCAAGAAAACCAGTAAAGTTGACTGGAAAACTGTAGGATTACTAATTCTAATTTTTGTATTTTCACTTTACATTAGAACTGCATGGACTGCTGAACCTGCAACTGAAGACGGTTATCAATTAACTGGAGGTAGTGACCCTTACTACCACAAGCACGTTGTAGATCATGTTGTTGAAAATGGTGAACATTTGGACAGAGATCCAATGCTAAATTATCCATACGGTGCAAACAATAATCGTCCACCGTTATTCGATTGGTCAATTGCGATTATTGGACTAATTTTCTCACCGCTCTTTGATTCAACAGAAGATTCTGTGTGGTGGGCTATGCAAGTTTTACCTGCAATTTACGGTGCTTTGATTGTCTTTCCAGTTTATGCTATTGGAAGAGCTCAGTTCGGTAAAGAAGCTGGATTACTTGGGGCTTTCTTAATTGGAGTGAACGCAAGTCACGTAAGTCATTCTAGTTTGGCTCTTGCTGACCACGATTCGTACATCATTCTGTTCGGTACTACTACTTTCTTTTTCTTCATGAGATCGTTAACTGTTTCTAGTGATAGAAAGTGGGTTTCAGATTGGAGTAATTTTGACAGTATTAAGAAAGGGTTAAGTGATTTGATTAAAAATGAAAAACTCGCACTAGGTTATGCTGGATTAGCCGGTATGACAATTGCTATGATTGCAATGAGTTGGAAAGGTTTCCCGTATATTATGGCAATTATTGCTATTTACTTAGGATTCCAAATGTTAATTAATGCATTCAGAAGAGTTGATAGTTTAACTACTGGAATGTTAGGATTAGTTACTCTAGGTCTTCCTGTGCTTCTATCGTATCCTTACTACCAAACAATGGGCTTCATCAACACTTGGTGGGAAGCTCCTGCTTACATTTTACTCGGTTACGTCATTATGTCTTTGTTAATGGTAACAACTAGAGATTTACCATGGCTATTGGTAATCGGAAGCTCAACATTCATTGCTCTTGCTTTCTACTTGTTATTAACATATGTTTTCACTGAGCTTGGATTTTTACTATTCAGTGGACAAGGATATTTTGTAAGAACTAAACTTTTCAATACTATTGCTGAGGCTCAACCTCCTGAATTTGCAGATTTTGTATTTGCATTTGGTCCTGTTTCCATTTGGTTAGCTATCTTTGGAGTCATTTGGATGGCATACCAATTATTCAATCAAAGTATGTGGAAGAAAGATTATCTGTTTGTGATGATCTGGGCGCTTGTTTCTTTGTTTATGGCTCAATCTGCTGTTCGTTTTATTTTCAACGCAACATCTGTTGTCTCGCTAATAAGCGGTTGGATGACTTGGCTAATAATCCAATGGGCTGATTTCCCAGCTATATTGCAAACGTGGACCAGCTACTGGGGAAAACGTGGAAATATGTTCTACTGGCTTTCATTACTTTCAGTAGCNATCGGATTCTGGTTCTTCTTTACAATAAGTGTGCTTGTTGGACTTCTAACTGCAACTATTTTGATTGTATTGATTATGGTTATTGGGCATATGGATGCTCAAGATATAGATCAATATCGATTCCGTGATAGAATAAGTGGATTAAGAAAATCGTTTGAATTGAAAAGGCCTCTTGTCGCTCTTTTCGTTGGATTATTTATCTTCCTACCTAATACATTCTACGGGTATGATGCTGGAGTTCCATACGAAGATAAAAAAGAACACGACGCAGACATTTACAATTTCCTAAGCTATGACTTCTTTAGGCCTGAAGAATTTGACTATGGTCAAAGAAACAATGCTTCTCTATATCCTGATGGAGTAGGTGGTATGTACACTACCAACTTAAGTTCAAATCAGTTATGGTATATGGGTAACACTGGACCTTCTTTCCCTTCAGACTATTGGATTGATGGGCTTGAATGGTTGGCTGAACAAGATACTGAAAAAGCTCCAGAAGACAGACCTGGATTTATGGCCTGGTGGGATTACGGATTCTGGGCAATTGATATTGGTGAACATCCTACTGTAGCCGATAACTTCCAGTTTGGTTACCAAATTGCAGGTAACTTCATAGCATCTCAATCAGAACATGAAGCAATGTCACTGCTCCTTTACAGAATTTTGGAAACTGAAGTAAATAGAGATTCTGGAAAATTGAATTCTGAAGTAAGAACAAAAATATTGGATGGATACCTGAACGAAGAAAATGTATCTGCATTTGAGCATATAGTATCAAATCCAGAAGATTATATTCCAAAGAATTCTGATGGAAGTGAGAAAGATGTTAACAAAAGAAATGCTGCAATAAGGGCAGGTAAAGTAATTCTAATGACTATGGATATTACTACAGTTTCAGATTTACTTTGGGAAGTTGAACAACTCACAGGTAAATCTATTCGATATTTCGCAGCTGATACCAGAATGATGGCATATGGACCAAAGCCAGGACAGACTGGAATTTTGTATGCACCTATCAGTTTAGCGGATTACAACATTAACGACTATGTAGAAGTTCAATATACTTTATCTAACGGTCAAACCTTACCTGCAGAAGAAATTAATGAATTGTTAAAGACAAACCCAACATTAACAATCGAAAATGACGTTCTTGTTTACAAAGAACCTTTTTTGAATTCTATGTTCTTTAGGGCTTTCATAGGTTGGTCAGCTCAAGATATAGGCCGTCCAATTTCAGATGGAATACCTGGAATTGTTGGTTCAATTGCTCAGGAAGGAAAGATGCCCGCACCTGGATGGAACATGACTCACTTTAAGCTAATTAAATCTTCAGGAACTCAGCTAAGGATGCTGAAATATTACGACGGAGCAACCATTCAAGGTACTGTTTCAACACCAAATGGAAACCCTGTAGCTAATGCAAATGTGACTATCTTAGACGAATACGGAATTCCTCACGGTAGCACTACTACTGATGAGAATGGAGACTATTCTGTATTATCTGTCGCTGGGAACGTAAGCATATTTGTTTCTATAGGAGAGTTAACATCTGATGATGAAAAAATTAGAAAAGTTAGCAATAATATCCTGACAGGAACTTCTGCAGATGACCTACTAAAAGTAAATATTTCTGAAGAAGCTGCAATGAGATATCCTGGTGTTAATTCAACATTTGACATTGATATTGAAATTGAACCTACCAACATTACTGGTAGATTATACTGGGATCTCGACGAAGACGGAACCTTCACCGGAAGCGAAGACGAAGCTTTACCAATTACGCCAATTAAAGCTACTAATATCCGCTCAGGAGTAGAAACTGTTGTAAATACCAATGCAAACGGAAAATATGAATTCGTAGGGCTCGCTCCAGGTGAATATACTATAACGACTGTAGTCCAAGACCACGAAATAACTTTAGGATCTTATCTCGGGTCTTCAGCAACACGTGCAGGTCAAGAAATTGAAATTACAGAATCACTAGAGCCAAGTACGATATGGGGTCAATTTTTATCTGATGATGAAATTGGAAATACCCAAATTACAGTCTCATTATATGATGAAACAAACGGTAGCCTCGTAAAAACTACTTTCTTAAATCAGAACTATTTACAATCTTCTGATTGTCCAGATGACGGCGATGATCGCTTAGTCTCTTTCTGTTTTGAAAAGTTATTACCTGGTAACTACACGCTAAGATTGGAAAATGAAGGATTACTAGCCGATAATACTGCTAATTGGCAGAATAATAGCGTCGAAATTATTCTTGAGAAAGGAACCTCACTAGGTTACGAAGCTACTCTAAGAAATGGATTCAGAGTTGAAGGAACATTAACTCACGGAGGTCAGGGAATAGCTGAAGAACAAATATCAATAAGGAATGTAAACCTGTTTGATAGTTACAATGTGTTCACAAATGAGAATGGTTACTTCGCTACTGTTTTACCGGAGGGAACCTATGATTTGTTTACAATCCATCAAAAAGGAAATGACACTTTAGCATACCTCGAGCGCGTTGATAGTAACACTATTTCGTTACCAATATCTGCGACAATGAGTCCTGGTTACGTTGTTGAAGGTAAATTGTTCGAGGATGTAAACGGAAGTAAAACTCTAGATGAAGATGAAAAGGGATTTGAAGAAATTAAAATTACTTTTGATTCTACTGCTGGTGGAAGTGTATCTACAACTAGTGCTTTCGATGGAAATTATGAATTGATCTTACCTGCAGGTAACTACAATGCTTATGCACACATAGGTGGAGATGGTCAAAATCTAGTAGCTCTGCACCCGGTAATTTTAACTGATAATGATAAAAATTCAAACCTTTCTTCGAACTACGGTCAAGATGTAGCAATTGTAATGTATGAAGAGCATCTGGGTAACGAACTGCCTATCGAAGGCTTAGTAAATTTAGATGGGGAAACAACAGGAGCTCTAAACGTATGGGCTACAGACCCTAGCTCCTTAATTACATTGCCAATTAATTCATACGAAATAAGTGCACAAAAATATGGTTATACTTTTGAAACGATATATGAAGTATCTGCTGAAACAAACAATACTAAAGAAGAAATAACTAATTTCGAGCTAAATGCTGAAAAAGAATTGATTGTAGAAATGGCTCGAATTCCTACTGATATTGAAGGAAAATTTGTATTCGAAAACAATGGTATTGCTAACGCCGAAATTTCATTCTCTCCAATCTCTGATCCTGCATACTTCCTAAATTTTACTACAGATAATGATGGAAGCTTAACAAATGTTATTTTACCTCCTGATAATTATCTTTACTCCTTTGCATATAATGATAATGGAACAAGATATTTCGCATTAGGTCAAATTGACATCAAAATTGGACAGAGCAGTGTTGACCTAGGAAATGTAAGTGCAGAGAAGAAATATGACATTAGTGGATTTGCAAATCTAAATGACAACACAGAAGACGGAATGGTTACTTTTACACCTGTAAGCGATCCAGATAATTCCACTACCTTTGACATTACAAAGTTTGAAGGATATTCTGGTAGTTTACCACAAGGAAACTACTATGTGAGCTTCCAAGACGGAGTTAGTAGCAAGCACTACAGCTTCATCGGAGCTGTAACTATAAACGAACCTAGAGAATACAATCTAACTCTGAAAGACGAAGGTTACTTTAGAGGAGAAGTAGTTTCATCATCAGATGGTGACTTGATACAAGATAACGCAATCGAGGTACGGTTTGAATCTGAAGATAACATAGTGTACACTACGGAAACACTTGCTGGTGAAGGCTTGTTTGGTTCTACCATTGACTACGGTAAAATTGATCTGCCTAATGGATTGTATTCTGTTGTGGTAGACGTTGAAGGATACGAATTATTCGAAGACAACTTTGTAGTAGATGGTGATACGGACAAATATACAATCACATTAGATCCGATCGCCGTTAACGTTACTCTAGAAGTTACTTACAATAATGCAACTGGAAGTAAATTACCTGTTTCTAATGCTGATGTAAGATTCACAAACTCTTTTGCAGATTACGACGAAACATTCACTACTGATGAAAACGGAACTATCACTCTTTCTGATATGATTCCACGAACATATGAAATAGAAATGACTCACTTTGAAGACGGAGAAAATGAACGCTTTAAATTGAACACACAAAACGTATATGTTAAAGCTGGAAAAGAACAACAGACATTCAAAAGAGAAGCTGATTGGAGAGTGAAATTATCTGGTACAGTATTTTACGATCGTGATTTCAACGGTGTTGCTAATACTGATGATCTATTACCAAATTCAGAAGTAGAAATATGGAACATGGCAGGCACTAATGTTCAATTTAATGCTACAGCTGATGAAAACGGAGAATACGAAATCTATCTTTACACTGGTGCATACCAATATTGGATTTATACAAATGAGGACACCAGCTATGTCGATATAGCTGAATTAGAGCTAGAAGGTGCATTAACTCTAAATGCGTCACTAAATCGTGGTATCCATTTTAGAGAAACATACCTTTCTTCAGCTGATTCTGAAACCATTGATTTCGATGAAATAGAGATGGATGGTGCAAATTTTAGCTTTGAAGTTGAAGTTAACAATGGTATTCTAGATGTTACAGTTCCTGATGGAATTTACAGCCTAGTAAGTGAATACAAAGACTTGTCTGGTGAACAGGACTATGTTTACAATCTAAATAGTAATGCAAATATTACTGATGAGAAAGACGGTATTCTTCAAAATCAGACTGTCGAAAAGAAATTGATGAGAGGAATTGAGGTTAATGTGGATAGAACTGAAGCTAATGTTGCATTGGGTCAAACTGTAACTTTTAATTTCAACGGTTCTTCAAATGGTCACCTAAATACCATCTATGAACTAAATATAGATAGCATCCCAAGTAATTGGACTGCTGAATTTGTTCCAAACAAGTGGGGTGTTAATTACGGAGAAAATGTAACTTCTGAACTGAAGATAACTCCAGATCAAACCGTAACTGTAAACGAAAAAGAAACATTCAGTGTTACTGTTTCCTGGACTGACGGAAGCGATAATCAAGTTGATGACGTAACGCACACATTTGAGATAGGTGTGACGCCAATAGAAGCTCAAAGCCCTGACTTTATTGTCTCTGAGTTATTGTGGAACCCTGAAGTTCCTACTGTAGGAACTGAAGTAACATTAACTGCTACAATTTCTAACCTAGTAAACAACACAGGAATTCATAATGTACCTATTGTATTTTATGACGGTGACGAACCTTTCAACGTAACTACTATCGTTTTCGAAGGAACTGACGATGAAGAAGTTACCGTAACGGCTACATGGACTGCTACAAAGGGCTCACACCCATTGAGAGTTGCAATTGATCCATCTGTAACCTTGAACGAGGTAGACTCGACAAATAACGATAAAGCTATCACAATTTCTGTTAGCTCAGTATCTGATGACGATGATAATTCTTTCAGAATGATTGCTCTTGTAGTTGTTGGACTTGTTGGTGGGCTGGCATACATTAGCTATAGGTCTAAAAGGTCATAAAACCTTAAATTGATAGGGTAAAGGGCTAAATCTCATTTGAATATAATACCATTTCTATCTTAAAAAAAATCATTTAGAATGTTGGCTAATAAAGTCCCAGGCTATCTGAGATGTAGATATAGGTACTTGGCTTCCAGGAAGGAAAAATCCACTACTCTCTTGTCTAGCATCTTCTGAGTATGGGTTATGCCCGTGAAAATGCANAGTGACTAACCTGACCTCAGCATTATTTGTGCAATCACTAAAACCTTCTACGGTGAATAGAGTACCTGGCTCGTTTATATCGGGAATTAGCCCATTGCAACCATTCATATCCTTCCAATTATTCAAATTTTGAATTGCTCCTGATGCGGTTTGAAGCGAGGGAACTTGACCATAAATTAGGCCACCACTAGCATCAAATGCATACGGAACTGTTGAATCAGCGACACCATGAAGCTCAATTATAGGGATTGGTGAGTAATTATCTTCAGGTAACTGTAAGAGATAGAATGACATACACCCTATTGCTGTGAAAATATGACTTGCCTTGTTGGCGAGAGCTTGAGCCATAGCACATCCATTTGACCAACCTGTAGCATATACTCTTTTAGAATCGATATTATGAAAATCAATCGCTATATCAACCATCTCAATGATAAATCCTAAATCATTACGCTCCAGATTAGCTGACTCACCGCAACACCAGCCTGAATTCCACGAAAAATCAAGAGCTTCTGGATATAGAACCACGGCGTTTTCATCATCTGTTACTACATCAAAGTCAGAAATTCTCCTGTGCTCGGTAGAATTGAAGCCATAACCGTGTAAATCAATTACTAAGGGAACTGGAGAACCTTGTAAGGAGGCGCTAGGTTCATGTGTTTGCCAACATCTTTGCTCGGAATCTATTTCTATACATCTAAATATTCCAACCGTCTCAAAAGGTAAATTTTCTTCTTCAGGTTCTTCCGTTTCATTACTTACTGTTTGATTCTGAGAGGTCTCAGATTGCTCTTCTTCTACTATATCATCTCTAACTATAGCATCTTCAGAACTTGAACTATCATTATCATAAATGTATACAAAATAACCATAAGATCCCGAAACGCCTGTAACTAAAAGAAATGTAATTAAAATTAAGGTTATTTTCTTCATTATTTGTACTAACTCCTAATCATTATGATTAAGATATAAAAATAAAAGCTTCGCTAGTAAAGAAATTAAAGTAAAAAAAGTCGTAACCGAGAGATAGGGGAACAAGTCCCCTACCTAACGCTACATTTCCTATCTAAACTACTTATAGTAATTTAGCGGAGCCAATAATGTCTCCGGTTGCATCAAATTGGATATCTAGTTTCCAACCATCTTGTGCTGGGCCAGGGTCTGGTCCGTACACTAAGAATTGGTCACCAGATGACAATTTGCCATCGCGGTCGTTGTCAGAGAAGTGAACTGGGAACTGACTACCGTTGTCGTTTGTGACGTTGGCTGCTCTGCTCTCTAATGCTTCATCATCTCCGCTGTAGGTCATATCTATACCCATTTCTTCGCCGCCCTGGAATTGCATAGCAACTTCACCGAAGCCGTTGCCACCGACAAATGTCGATCCAGATCCGTCTTTCAAGAAGTAACTAAATCCTAGTAAGTCTTCTTGTTTGCTAACTTTAATCACTTCTACGTGATATACATTTGCACTATCTTGTGATACAAAGAAAGTGGCTATAGGGGCTGATTCTCCTTGTTCTAAGAAACTGGCTGCCCAAACGTACAGCACAGCTGCCAAAACAACTGTAATTGCCACCATTAAAATAACGGCAATAACTGGGGAAACTCCCTCATCATTTTTTTCTATTCTGTGTTCCATGGTTGCGTCCTCTTTCTGACAGTTTTGAATCACCAGTGATTCTACTGTCGGACATAAACAGGTCACAGACTGTATATAAAGTCTAACTTCAGACTTCTACCGTGAAGACTCAATAGGTTTTAGCTAAGAAAACTCTTTTGTTAGTGAGCTTGCCTGAAACTATGCATTTTCTTTCCTTAGCGTATGGAGTTGTAGATTCTCCTAAAAACGAAAATCCTGTTTCCTTTTCTATCATTTCAGCTTCAGCATCATTCCCAGTAAAGGCCATTTCATAGACAAAACCTTCCTCGAGATTTTCATCAAGAGAAAGATGTGAATCAATTATTTCTAAAGATGGCATTTGCTTAATACGATTATCAAAATGATTCTTAGCATTCTGTTTCATGTGAGTATCAACTGATTTCAATTCTTTTCTAACTGAGGTTGTCAATTCATCTAAACTGTAACTAGATTTTTCTCCTGTTCTTCTAGCACACATGAAAGAATTTGATTTTAAATCTCTAGGGCCTACTTCTATTCTAAGAGGAACTCCTTTAATTTCCCAATCATAATATTTCTGTCCTGGCCTGATGTCTCTGTCGTCTAATTTAGTTCTGACTTTTTCTGATTTTAAAGTCTTAACCATTTCATTAGCTACGGCCATTATCTCTTCTGAACCTTCTTTGGATAATATTGGGACAATAACTACTTGAATTGGAGCAATTGAAGGAGGCATAATCAAGCCTTTATCATCTCCGTGAGTAGCCACTGTTGCTCCAAGCAATCTTTCTGACATTCCATACGTTGTTTGGTGAACATATTTTTGCTCTCCAGACTCATCCTCATATTTCACATCAAATGCTTTAGCCCATTGGTCTCTGTAATGNTGAACCGAAGCAACCTGTAATGTTCTACCGTCTGGCATTATTACATCAATAGCTATAGTGTACCAAGCTCCGGGGAATGTATCCCAAACTGGTCTTTTAGTTATAAGTACTGGAAAATTTAATTCATTCATTAAATTTTCTACAATCTCTAAATCCTCATTAATTTGCCTTGTAGCGTCATCTTCGTCAATGTGCGCTGTATGTGCCTCAAAGAAATGAATTTCTCTAACTCTAATGAATGATCTAGTTTGCTTAGTTTCATATCTGAAAGTATTTACAATTTGATAAGTTTTTAGAGGTAAATCTGCGTGAGAACGAATCCACAATGGGAACATAGTGTACATTGCCGTTTCACTTGTTGGTCTCAAAAACATCGGCTTGTCTAATTTAGTCTCACCTGCATGCCTGATCCAATAAACTTCCTTAGCAAATCCTTCAACATCGTCCTCTAATCTTAATTCTGAAGGATCTACACCTGCCTCTCTGGCCTTCTTTAGCAAAGAAACTAATTTATTCTCTTTATCTAATAAATCTTCAGGAATCAATAGAGGGAAATTCACTTCTTCGTGATCAGTTCTCTCCATTTCATCGTGTGTTAAATTATCTATAAGTCTCATGGTTTTCCAACCATAAGGTCTCCACACATCCATTCCTTTGATTGGATATCTTTTGTCAACTAACTCAGCTGCTTCAACAATAAATGGATACCATTCTTTGAAATTTTCTTTAGAGGGAATTCCGCGTTTAGCTGCAGCTGGTGATTTAGACATTCTAGTATACTTGTTACTTGGTTATAATTAACGTTTACTCTTCTCTTTAGCAACTGATTTAGCCCTTTGATCTCGTACCTCTAATACTTTACCTACTGTGTAAGGTCCCACCAATATAACTATCACTGAAATCCAAAGCATGGATTTACAACCTGAGGGTGCTTTGTCATAATTATCTGGTTGGGTTACTTTTAATTTAATTAAACCGAACCATGGGAGTTCACCTCTTGCCATTCCAACTACCCAATCTGGATCTACTGGTTGAACTGGATCATTGTTTATGTCTCTGTGAGTTAACTGATCTGGATGAGGGTTTCCTGTAGAATCTCCTTTAGTGATATAACCTGAATTTTGCAAATCTTTCAAGTGTGCACCTCCGCTAAGACCAATTTCAGAAAATTCTATCTTTGAACCAAAATAAGTCTCTATTTCAGGAATGTAATAATAATCAGTTATATTATCGCCGTTCATGTCTTTTGGTTCCTCTAAAACCTCTACCCAGGCCATAGCTCTATGAATAACTGGAGTAACAGGACTGCCATCTACTTCTTTTATTCCATTTTTATAATAGACAATGACGTCCCCATAGTCTCCATATTTTTTGTAATCTGTCTTTTTACCTTGCAGATATGTTACAATATCTGATTTTTTAGCTTCTTTAACTACTACTAAATCGCCTGTATCAATTGTTCCAATGTGTGTAAAACCTGGCTCTTCATACAGTGGATTGTCTGAATGCTCCATTGATCCTGACTCAATAACTACCATCGGTGGCCAATTACCGCTGTAAGCAAAAGTAACTAAGAAAACTAGAAGAACACTGCCCAGTGCGAGTCCTACATCTTTAGCGGCCTCAGGTATTTCTATTTTATCAGAATCTGACATCTGAATTCCTGTTAAGGATTGCGAGGTCTTTTTACTTTCCTAACTTTACGAACTTTTCTACGGTTGCTATGGCTAGAACGTTGAGCACCGAAATCTGTTGAAAGGCCTCCGTCGTCATCACTAACCATTCTAATGTTGCTCGATTCTTCTTCTGAAGAATCATCAGTATTTTCCTCTTCATTAGTTGAATTAAAATCTCCTAAAAGATCATCTAAAGGATCACCAATATCTGAAGATGAAGAAACAGGTGTAGGTGTATTAGGAATAGGTGTAGATGGTGAAGAATCTAAAGGGGGGCTATCTGCCTTCTTCATATCTCCTCCACAGGAAGGGCATTTACCCCACTTTTCTTGGAATTCTTTTCCACATGACATACATGAATAAGATGATGACGAAGATGTTGGCTGTGAAGGTGCGATGCTTGGTGCTGAGGGCGTAGATTCATCTTTGTTTACGTAAGGATTAAAATCACCGGAACNGCCTAGAAGATCATCTAAATCNTCTTTTCGTGAGGGAGACTCTGTCTCTTGCTTTTGATTTGCTAACTCTGGATTTGAATCGCCGCCGCCTAATTTACGGCGCTGTTCTGCATAGTAGGCGTCTCTTTCTGCAAAAAGCTCTTTTGTTTCCTCAGAGTAATCAAATTTTTTCTTTTCTTCTTTTTTTCTACCAAACCAGCCCATGCGTGTCTAGATACGCGTGATAAATAAAGCGTTGGGTTTAGAATAAAGATAAATTTCCAGTTATTTCATCAATTTTCGACTCATTAGCTGGCCCGACGCCNAAGCAGGTTACNGTTCCAGGAGGAACTTCTGTCAAACCTGCATCGCTTACTAAGCTATTAGTCAAACCGATGTCTCTTGCATGTTGCTGAAGTTGCCTCAGAGTAGATTCATTACTTCCTTTAACAACTACCTTTTTCTGGCCATCAGCATACCATCTGTTAAAATTTGACGAATCTGATTTTTTCGCTTTAAGTGAGCAATTAACTGCTGCGTGTGCAACTTGAGCGGCCATTTTTCCCTTAGATATGCCTAAATCTGTCCGAACTACTATAACAAGTTTATAGTCCAAAATTATTCCTCTTCATCAGCTGTTTCTAAAGAATCATCTTGAACAACATCACCAGATAAACCTTCTCCCTCACCTGGTCGATTCAGCTGTTGGTCAATATCTGCCATTCTTGAATCTATATCTGCTAAATCTGCCAAAAGAGTTTTTTCTTTTTTATCATAATATTTTTTCATCACAGAACTGCCAGATCTTTTGCGAGATTCAACCTCAGCAAGCTTTCGCTTAACATTGTCTCTATCATGTTTAAGTCCCTGAAGCTCAATTAACTCAGCTGGTATGAACTTTCCCGCAACTGCTAATTCTGATTCGATACGAATGCCTGGTGGAGCTCGCGCTAGATTTGGATGAATATTTGCTGTCCAAGGATACGCTCCTCTGTACCAACCTGCAACAAAAAATAAAGCTGATAAACTCAATAAGGCAGTTGTTACAAAAAAAGTTTGGAAATATCCTTTTTCATCATCTGAATTACCCCAGGATGGTGCGTTTCCAAGGGCTGGATTTCCCAAAATAAATCCCACTAAAATTACTATACAAATTGACATAGCCATGCCTAAAGTTACTCTGTAAAGAGTGTCAAATTCTTCATCTAATTCTCCTTTCCTAGGAAACATAGCCTGAATTAATGTGTAACCTGGAATGAATAAAACAAGTAAAAGACCTGCAAAAACTCTAAGCCAATTTATCTCTTCCATTAATAATAGCTATGTTAGCCCCATTAAAAATGCCTGCTGCCTGAAAATCCGCTGCGATAACCATGTGGTTCAGACCCATTTCTCCTTAAGTTAGATTGTCGCACCAATACATCCCAGCGAGATTTACAATTACAATGTAATCCCTTCAAATCTCCTAAGCCTAAGCGATGATTATTCAGCGCTTGCAATATTTTCTTGTTGCAATCATGGCAATTATGGGCTCCTCTTCGAGTGCCACCTCCAGTTGGATCTGAATAGACTCTAACGGGTAAATCTTCACACTTTTTTAGAACTTCTACTACTGACCAGAGCCAGGGAGCTACCCACTCATTTCTAAACCATAATTTTTCAACAACTGTGTTTTTCTGAACATTTACAGGATTAATCGAAATTTTATCGACATGAGGGGCTGCATCAATTGCTGATTTTACTGCGTCGTCAATACTTTCTTTCTCGCTAAGATAAGGAGGCTTAAGCAAAATATATGCTTTAACCTCAGCACCGTTGTCACGAGCAAGTTTACAAACTTTTACAAAATGTGGCCAACGTAATCGCTTGTTAACTGATTTATCTAAAACTACAGGATTTGAAGATTCTAATCCTATGGCAATTTCTAATTTTGGAGCCTTGTCATAATTAAAATTCTTAGGATTTACAAATTCGGGTAGTGATTCTATGAGAACTTTTTCAACTCCCATATCTGATAAATCTGACATAACTTCATTGGCAAAATCAAATGGAACTTCTGTGGGATCTATAAATGATCCTGAAGTATAGATTTTAGCATATTTCTTTCCCTTTAAAATCGGTCTGACCCTTTTCCATTGCTCACGAAGCATATCATCACTAACTCCTCCTGGGACTGTATCATTGAAGTAACCACACATTGAACAACCTTCTTTAATTGACCAATAACAACCTCTTGTCCTCAAAATTACTACGCCAGCTTCTACAACTTCTCCGTTTAAGACTTCTTCTTCAGTCCATTTTGCTACAGGTTTATCTAAAGGATGATCTCTTGGTATTGATTTTGATTCATTAACAAAATCAGTCAAGGGAACGAAGGCTTCAGACATGATGTCTAACCTCTACTGCAACTCCCCTGTTCATTGAAATCATTTCTTCTGGAACCATTTTTGCAATCCCCACTGCAGTAACTTCATCATTCTGCTTTATAACCACTTGATCTCCAATATTCCAGTTGCCTTTGTAAGATTTTACACCTACTGCAAATAAATCTCCAATTAACTTAAAATCTTCAGCGACTACAATTGGACCTCCCTGTGACGCATATGCTATTGCTCCATTCAAGGTCAAACCAAAACCTCCGACTACTGGAGACATTGCAGCGAAATCACCACAACGTAATTTGTAAGGCATACGTCCGCTTATCTCTGATTTAATCAAAAAATCTGACATTTCACCATATTGAAATTTAGCTAAACCTCTAGCTTCTCCGTTAGCTCTGTCCTTAGTATTTAGCAATGGAATACCTGTCAATGACATTCTTGCAACGTTTTGAAGAATTTCTAATCCTTCATAAGAAGAAGGCTTCTCTACCCTAGTATCCACTACTTCAATTCCTAATTCTTTTATCAGATTAGTCATAATCTTAGATGAAGAACCTGCATGGACAATTGCTTTCGCGTAATGCTCTTTGGGATTGAGCTTAATTAACTGGTTTCTGAGCATCTCAATTTCCGATGCACTCCACTTTCCAGTTACTGCAATATCATAGTGAGCTGCGGGATAACAAAATTCTAATTCTCTAGGAACTAAACCTAATGGCGACGTTACAGATACAACATGTAATGCCAAATAATTTTCCACCTCACGAAGCGCGTTAAAAAATCGTTTATGACTGCTGCTCTTGAAATATGGTTTTCTTGCTGAACAAGGAAGTATTAACAAAACCATATTCTTTGACGGAGGCTCATAATCAGATAGTCTATCCTGGAAATTAATAATTGCAGGATGATTTAAGCTTAAATCATTTGATCTTATGTTTGATTTTACTTTAGCTCCTTTATCAATCAATAACTGAGTTGAATGGTATAATATCTGCGAGACTCGAGGATTGTGAAGGCTTGTCACTTCTACTAATTCCCTTAATTTTCCATTCAACAACGCGTTTCGAATTCTTAAAATCCAACGATTTAACTCTTCACTATTGTGTGCAAACAAATCATCAATCTTTCCATTATTTTTAATCCATTCACCGCTTTCCAAAACCCATCCAGTCGAACTACGTAGTTCAACATTTAAATCATCAAAAATATCTACGCCCAAGTAAGCTAAAATAGGCATTTGGGATGGCTCTACAGCTGGCGCATAAAGTAATCTTGAATAGCCTGCTTCCAATCTAAATTCTTTCGCAATCTCTACCACTTTTTTAGGTTGAATTGAATATGCGTTGTCAATAACTGCAATATTTTCAGATAGCTGCAAGTACGGAGACTTTTCAGAATCTAAGCCTAATGGACTGGGAGGTAAGTTGAATTTTTTGCCAATCGTAATTGTTCCACCCGATTCTAAATCTTTAGACTCTTCTAAGTCTGAATGACTGAATACAACATGAGGTGTTAGCAGATTGTCATCAAGTTTGAGAAGTCTGCCTAGTCCCTCGTGGCCTATAGGTTCCATTATATCTTGCCAAATTGGCGCCTATATATTGGATTCTTTTTATTATGCGTCAGTTTCTGTAAGCTCTTTAGGCGGTTCAGTAGCTGTCATCTGGTCCTTAATTCCATCATCGACTACTTGCTTAAGTGCCTCATCAGCTTCTTCCTTAATGGCATTTAGTTCTGCTTGCATTTCATCTGAAGTAGGAATTGTACCTAGAATATCTTCAGCGTTACCTAGTGCCTTTTCAACATCTTTAACCTCAGAAAGTTGCCTATCTGGAGCTTTACGTGAATATCCTACATAATCTGCAGCACCTTCGAATAATTTAGTTATCTCAAACGGAAGTACAAACTTTGTAGATTGACCTTCACCAATATTTTTCAAGGCATCCAAACTCAAAACTGTCAAAGCTTTGGAATCTAATGCAGAGGCACCCATAGCTGTAATTCTTAGACCTTGAGCTTCTCCCTGTTTCTCCAAAATTGTCTCTGAACGAGAACCTTGAGCTTCTAGGACTTTAGCTTGTCTGACACCTTCTGCAGCTAAAATTCGAGATTGTTTGTCTCCTTCTGCTGTCAAAATTCTTGATTGCTTGTCTCCTTCTGCTGAAAGAATTGCTGATCTCTTTTCACCATCTGCTTTTAGAATGGCTGCACGCCTTTCACGTTCTGCTGAAGTCTGTTCTTCCATTGCTGCTTTAACATTAGGTGAAGGATCTACTTCTCTAATTTCCACATTATCTACTTTCACACCCCATGGATCCGTTTCAACATCTAATTTATCTCGAAGAATTGCATTAATTTTATCTCTACTTGAGAAAATTTCATCCAATTCCATGTCTCCAACTACTCCTCTTAGGGTTGTTTGAGCCATGTTAACTATAGCTGCTCTATAATTTGCAACATTAAGGACTGCTTTCTTTGCATCTGCAACTCTGTAGTAAACAACTGCATCCACCATTGTAGGCGAATTATCTTTAGTGATAACTTCCTGACGTGGAACGTCAAGAACTTGAATACGTAAATCTACTTTGAAAACTTTTGTAATCAATGGAATAACAAAATTCCATCCTGGATTGAGCATTGTATGAAACTTACCCAATCGTAGCGCGACTCCTGATTCGTACTGCTCAACTTGAACAATAGTTGTCATTAATACGACAACTAATACTGCTCCAAGAATTAACAGTAAGAATATTATTTCTCCTATCATTTTATTCCTCTCCTTGTAAAGGCATTACTGTAACTGTGATTCCCTCTGCATCTGTAACTTTAACTTTTGTACCTACTGGTATATTTTGATCAGATGTAGCTCTCATTTCTTCCATACTAATTTTGACTTTACCACTTCTATCATTTGCAATGACTTCTTTGGTAACAACTCCTTTTTCTCCAATTTTACCCTCGATACTCATTTCACTAGGAGTATCTGGTGGTGCTAGAGATTGGTAAAGCATCATTGTCCCATACAATGATCCTAGGCCTACAGCCAAACCGATTGGTAAAAGCAGCAATCCATCCACGACATTAAAAGAGAGCAGAATTCCCAGGGCTATGAAAACGGTGGCTGGGACTGCAATCAAAAATCCTGGTTGGAACACTTCAACTACGAATAAAAGAACTCCAACGATTACGAAAGCTAATCCTAACTCGCTACCAAATAACTCATCTGCCATGCACTAGTAGAAACATGCCCATATATAAGAGATTTTCAAAAAAAAATTATGATAAATACTTTCTCTCAAGCTTGTCTAAAGATTTAATTATGACTCCATCATCAGTATATATTAAAATGCAATAATCTTTCACTAAATCTTTGTGTATGAATTTTTCTCCTCCTACATTCATAAAACGCAACTCTGGCCCAAAATGAATACGATTATTATCTATCCTAAAAATACTATGATTATTATTTTTTGTTTCTAGTAAATATTTTTCTGATGATAATGATTTGAATCTATGCCTTAACATTGAATCTTTCTTTTGTAATTCTTCTGTACTCTTAGGATTAAAAAGTGATTTAGCACAGTCAGTAACTGTACAACTAGGATGGTCCGCAACAAAAGATAGAATAGAGATATCTAAATCATCAAACTTAACCATCTAACATTTACCAAAAAATGATAAAATAGTACTATTACCTTCGCCAGAGGTCACATCTGAAACGGTTAAGCTGACTATTAATCCCAACAGAATGATTGTCAAATTAAGCATTAAAACTGCCATTTGAGGAGTATTTGCCCAACCGGGAAGCAAAGATTCTTCAGCTTTAGTCAATGGGAGTATTCTAGCTTTCTGATATCCTACAAAATCTTGCATTTCATTATCATCTGACATGAATGACATTAAGTTGTACTTTATTTAAAGTATTTTCAAAAAAAGATTTTGAATAATAATTAATAACAGTCTGCACTGTTGAAATATGGCGAAACTGACTGAACTAAATCAATATCTAATTCGTGAAAAATTTCTGAAAATATTTGGAAATAAATTTCACATTATGGACGAAAATAATCAATTATACGGATTCTGTGAGCAAAAAAGATTTAGAATTAAAGAGGACATTAGACTTTATGATGACGAAAATAAAAACAACGAATGGTTGGTTATCAAGCAAAGAAACTTAGTAGATGCATGGGGGGGATTCGATATTTTTGATCCTAAAGCAGGACTCTTATTGGGAACTGTAAGAAGAAAATTTTGGAAATCCATTCTTAGAACTAAATGGCAGGTTCTTGATCCAGATGGCAATGATATTGGAATGTTATTAGAAGACAGCATGGCTCAAGCAATTGCTAGAAGAGTTTTTCTAGGAATTCTACCTAAAAAATATACGCTTCACACCATGGGAAATGATAACCCTATCACTATGAGGCAGAAATTTAATCCAATAATTAGAAAACTGATTGTCAATATTCCGCCCGAAAATAACTTTAATCGTAAATTTATAGCTGGTTTAGCAATTGTAATTTCTGCATTGGATGGCAGAGGTCAGAGATAATTAGCTAAAATATTTAATTGCTAAACTTCTTGCAATCCAAGTAAGTGTGAATCCGAATGTTACAAATGCATAGTCGCTATATTGATTAACTCCTACTAATGTAATTAATACCAAAACAACTAGTAAAATTACAGAGAATACTTGCATTTCTCTCTGTAATTCTTGTTTAGAAGTGCCTCCCTTCCCAAAATTCCTTATCGAATAACTTACTGCCAGCCAACTAAATAAAAAAGTACAAACTCCAATACCTACTTCAACAAAATCTGATATCCCAGAGATTATTAGTAAGATTACAAATATAGTTAGAGTTCCGAGAGCCCACTTTTGTTCTTCACCCATACTTACCATCATTTAAGCTCCAAAATTATCTTCTAAAGGGACCGGCCCTTCCCAATGATTTGTAACTACATACGTTTCTGCGAGAATGTCGTGGAGACCTTGCTTGTATTCAGTAAAACCAATCATTAGAAAAGCTAACCAACTAACCACATTAAGAAATGGTATTGCTGTATGGAGCACATATACTATTGTTCTAATGAAAGATTTTGTAAATGTAATTTTTCTACCTTCCTTATCGACTATCTTCATGTTAAGAAAATATTTACCAAATGTAGCCTGATAATCGGAAGCTTCCATCAATGGCTTGTAAAGTAACATCAAAATGCTTCCTCCTAAAATAAACAGAAATAGCATACCAAAACCTGCTGCTTCTCCAAATAATGAACCAAAAAAGAACAGTATGAATCCAGCTAGAAAAATGAACACAATTGTGAGTATAATTGCATCCAATAACGAGGCAACAACTCTAATCCAAAATCCTTTGTAGGGAAAACCCAGCATATTATTTGCTTGAATATTCTCCATTAAGAGCAATTAATCGTGATATTATATAAACTTATTACATAGCACATATTTCTTATATCGATTCTTGATGATATACATGAATGGTAAGCTTAGAAGAGATGCGCAAACAGTATGACATTTCTGGACTGGATCGAAATGATCTACTAGAATCGCCAACTGAGATGTTCCGTAATTGGTTCGAAAAAATCGAAGAATACGACACTTTAGAACCTAATGCGATGACATTGGCTACTGCGAGTAACTCTGGAAAGCCAACTAGCCGGATTGTTCTGCTTAAGGAATATGATGAAAAGGGATTCATATTTTACACCAATTATGAAAGTGCAAAAGGAATTCAAATTGAATCAAATCCTTATGGATCTTTAACTTTCAATTGGCATCCATTGGAAAGACAGGTGAGAATTAGAGGTAAAATTAGGAAAATTTCTCCTGAAAAATCGAAAAAATATTTCGCTTCACGACCCAGATTAAGTCAAATTTCCGTATTAGCATCCAAGCAAAGTACTACTGTTGAGAGCAGGGCTGATTTAGAAAAACTCTTTAAGAAATTCGAAAAAAAATATGAGGGGCAACAAATCCCTATGCCTGAATATTGGGGCGGTTACAGGCTCGAACATAAGGAAGTTGAATTCTGGCAAGGGAGAAGAGATAGAATGCATGACCGTTTTGTTTACACTCGTCATGGAACTACATGGCAAATTGAGAGGCTAGCTCCATAATGTCTCAAACAATTCCTATTTTTCCGATAGATATTGTTTTGTTTCCTAACCAAAAGGTCCCATTGAAAATATTTGAACCTAGGTACAGGCAAATGCTTGATGATTGTATGAGTGCAAGTAGGACTTTCGGAATCAATATAATTGACGGCCAAAAAACTGATGGTGGATGGGCGTCTCCTGTAAAAACCGGGACTTTAGTGTATATTGTCAAGTGCGAGGACTTGGATTTAACAGGCAGTAATTATTACATTGAAATACTTGGAAAAAAAAGATTTGCTATTGAAAAATTAATTTCACCTGTAATTGACAAGCCCGCAGATTATTTTCCTCCAGACATGCCATCGATGAAGCAAATGTTACGAAAGTCATCAGGAGAGCCTCTCTACTTTCAGGCCGATGTTAATTATTTAGATGAAATTCAAGACGAAGTAAACCTGAAAGACTGGAAATTTCTATTAGGAAAATTAGAACTTAGAATCATAGATATTGCCAGCAAGATGGGAATTGAATTTGAAAATTTTACTGATTTTATCATCAGTAGTGGACTTAAATTAGACTCTGCGAATGTTCAAGATCTTTACACTCTTGCCTCCATGTGCAGTTTACCTCTTGAAGCACAGCAAATTATTTTAGAAGCTAATTCTTCGAACCAAATCGTAGAAATATTGCAAAAAGAAATATAATTCCTGCGCAGTATTATATACCCCCTTTTTCTCCCGACAAATCCTTGTAGTTGACTTATTGTAATAATTTGGCAATTTCAGGGAGATTGTGCACTCGATCTTGAAGATTAAGACCGGGGAAGATGGCATAGGTTCTATCCTCTTAACAGTGGGGAATAAACGGACCGATGATTGTCAGATCATACGCAAACCCGGACGAATGTTGAAGCCGACGGCTACAAGCAGTTACTACGCCACCTGGTGGATGACTAGGCTCGGTTGCCGAAGACGGTCGTGCCAAGCAGCGATATGCTTCGGGGAGGCGCATGGAGCCTTTGATCCGAAGATTGCCGAATGGGACTTCCCAAACTCTAGTAGTTTAATCCGAAAGGATGGGGAACGCTCCGAATTGAAACATCTTAGTAGGAGCAGGAAAAGAAATCAAATGAGATGAGGTTAGTAAAGGCGATCGAACACCTCATAGAGCAATCCGAATCTTCTGATGAGAATCAGTAGAAATGTGGAGTGGCCTGTTTACATCTTAACACAGTTATCCGAATTTCGTGTGGAACACCGGCGCCAAAGAGGGTGATAGCCCCGTAGGAGACGCAGTGAAAGATGATTTTCAGGACCCAAGAGTAGCGTGCATTGGATATTGCGCGTGAATGTGGGAGGTACTAACTTCCAACTCTAAATACAAACCGAGACCGACAGCGCAATAGTAGCGTGAGCGAAAGTTGTAAAGTATCCCTGACGGGAGATTAATAAGATCCTGAAATCAGGTGGTAACAGACTGGTATGGCATGCAAGGGATTAAGCGGTTACACCGCCGCACCGATGTCATACCGTTCGATTCGAAAATTGATCCGTGGAGTTTCTATCATTGGCGAGGTTAAGTACGTAAGTACGAAGCCGTAGGGAAACCGATAGCCCGCAGCGCAAGCGAGGGGCAAGGTGTGCTCGCCTGGAGTCAATGGTTGGATACCCGAAGCCGGTCGATCTATGCCTGGGCAGGGTGAAGCCTTTCGGAAGAAGGGTGGAGGCCCGAACCAGTACTGATGTGCAAATCGTTTGGATGACCTGGGTATAGGGGCGAAAGACCAATCTAGACCGGCAATTGCTGGTTCCTCTCGAAACTGCTCGCAGGCAGACCTCAGCAGAGACGGGGCATGCGGTAGAGCACTGATTGCGTGTTTAGGAAGCGAAAGTTTTCGGCATGCTGTCAAACTCCGAATGTGTGTCCGTTGTAGAAGCTGGGCAGTGAGGGCATCGGGGTAAGCTTGATGTCCATAAGGAAAACAAACCAGACCAAAGTTAAGGTCCCTAAGTAATAGCTAAGTGTTAAAGAACAAATAGTGTTTAACAGCATAGACAGCTGGAAGGTTGGCTTAGAGGCAGCCATCCTTTAAAGAGTTCGTAACAGATCACCAGTCAAGTTCTTGAGCCTAGAAAATGGACGGGACTAAGTTGTTCACCGATACTTTGGGCCACCGAAAGGTGATGCGGTAGAGAGGCGTCGTGCGCGGGTGGAAGTGGGGCCGTGAGGTCCTGTGGACCGCGTTCGAATGATAATCATGGAAAGAGTAGTAGCGTAGATGGGTGAGAATCCCATCCGCCGGAGGGGCTAGGGTTCCTCGACGATGTTCATCAGTCGAGGGTTAGTCGGTCCTAAGGTTCCCCCTAACAGGAGGAATCGAAAGGGAAGCAGGTTAAAATTCCTGCACCAATTCATATTTTGTCCAGTTCCTGACACATCGGGTCTTGTGGAGCACTCTTGTCGGAGTGTTGCCTTAAACAATAAATTTGTGGAGTACCGTAATGGTGAGAAGCAAACTAAGTTTTTGGGAGGCGGAGTATTTCGCTTCTGCGTTAGCCTGGTGTCCGTGAAAAGGGAGCTGGAGTCGTATGAGTTGTCCGTACCGAGATCTGACACAGGTGCCCCTAGGTGAGTAGCCTAAGGCGTCGCGGCAGAATCCGGGCGAGGGAATTCGGCAAATTAGCCCCGTACCTTTGGTATAAGGGGTGCCAGCTCTGAAGAGAGCTGGTCGCAGTGACTAGGGAGCTCCGACTGTTTATTAAAAACACAGGTGGCTGCTAGTCCGTAAGGATGTGTATAGCCGCTGAATCCTGCCCAGTGGCAGTATCTGAAACCAGGTTTCAATCTGACGAAGGACTGCTAAACGGCGGGGGTAACTATGACCCTCTTAAGGTAGCGTAATACCTTGTCGCTTAATTGGCG
>FUFK010077655.1_pt1 | contig 29439 bp, 16 predicted proteins | sample 1021851 | NCBI WGS metagenome assembly FUFK01 (sample SAMEA51879418, study PRJEB19060) | metagenome | reverse complement strand
CGACGCAACATCGAACTGACACGGATTGACTCGACGAGCGCAAACAGGTGGCCCACGAGGTTGAAGAGGTTCCCCCCGCAGGGCGAGGTGTGAGCAACCGAACGTTGGAGTCTCTGGAGTGGCACGCCCGCTTCCTGAGTGAAACGCCCGGCGACGAGGTTGCAGGCGGCCGGCCCCGTCAAGTTCCCGGAAAATGCTGGTCGAGGGTCACGCCCACGCCGGCGCCTGCACCCACCCTCGCTCTGTGGTCGAGCGAGATGGCGGAGGAGTTGAACCTCGACCGAGGGGACGGCGACGTGCTGGGTGGAGGCGCACCGGTGGTTGGTATGGACCCGTACGCTCAGCGCTACGGAGGCCATCAGTTTGGCAATTGGGCGGGTCAGTTGGGTGACGGACGAGCCATCACGCTGGGCGAGGTCAACACCGAGAACGGCTTTCTCGAACTCCAACTCAAAGGGTCCGGCCAAACACCGTATTCTCGAACCGCTGACGGAAAAGCCGTGTTGCGCTCCTCCATTCGTGAATTCCTGTGCAGCGAAGCGATGCATCACCTCGGCGTGCCCACCACGCGTGCGCTCTCGCTGGTGACCACCGGCGAACAGGTCGTTCGGGACGTCCTGTACAACGGAAACCCCGCACCTGAACCCGGAGCGGTCGTCTGCCGGGTGGCACCGAGTTTCATTCGGTTCGGAAGTTTTCAAATTCACATGTCCGACGGCCACCATCAAACCCTCCGAACGCTGGTCGACCACACCGTACGACACCATTTCCCTCATCATGACGTGAGTGATGACGACGGCATGCTCGCCTGGCTGACCGAAGTGGGCGAAACCACCGCCACGATGATCGCTCACTGGATGCGCGTTGGGTTCGTCCACGGCGTGATGAACACCGACAACATGTCCATCCACGGCATCACCATCGATTACGGACCCTATGGATGGCTGGAACCCTTTGACGTGGATTGGACCCCCAACACCACCGACGCTGGCCGTCGACGATACCGCTACGGCAATCAGCCGCACATCGGAGCGTGGAACGTTGCTCGCCTGCTCGAATGCATGGCACCGCTGATGGACGATGTGGGACGATTGCAGTCGGTGCTCGACCACTGCATGGAGTTCGCCATGAACGCCCAGAGCGAAACCTGGGCGGACAAACTGGGCCTGGGTGTTCTGCAGGAATCCGACGAACAACTCGTCAACGACCTCCTGTCCCTCTTGGGTGCCACCGAGGTGGACATGACGATGTTCTTCCGAGGCCTCTGTTCGGTTGAGAAACCCGACATCGCTCAGGTCTCGGACGCCTTCTACGAGGGCGAAGCACCCGATGAGACGGCCTGGAACGCTTGGATGATGCGATGGTGGGAACGCGTCGACGGTCAGCCCGACCGAGCCACCATGCGAGCGGCCAATCCAAAGTACGTGCTTCGAAATTGGATGGCGCAACTGGCCATTGACGCTGCGGAGCAGAACAACGACTTCACCCTCGCTGAGGAGCTTCACGAACTTTTGAAGCGGCCGTACGACGAGCAACCCGAACACGAAGAAAAATGGTTCCAAAAACGCCCCGAATGGGCACGCCATCGAGTGGGCTGTTCGATGCTCTCATGTTCGAGTTGAAGCCAAGCGCTGCGGGTCGGACCGAAGACGCAATCCGAGCACGAAACCAACGGTGTTCACCGCCACATCGGACAGTTTGTTGTCCCAGGTTTCCTTTGCAAATTCAAACGGAAGGTAGAGTTCCAGAAGTTCCCACCCGATCGAGAGTGCAAGGAAAACGTACCAGTTGCGCAGCAGATAGCGACCGAGGAACGCCCACTGAACAAAATGCCCCAGCGACCAAAGGTTGAGCAACACCATCGCATTCACCCTGCCCCGGTGGTTCCACCGCTGGACTATAATCCCAAGCGAAAAAAAGCGAAGGAGGAACCCGTATAGAGGAGGCGCTCGTTGGAGAACTCATGGGCCTCCAGCACACCCTCCTCGGGAAGGTGCTCCACTGGGGGTTCGTTCTGCTCTACGCTTACGGGATCGTCAAGCAAATCGACGACCTCGAGCAGTTGAACGATGCTGCGCTGCTCGTGTTTGAGGTCGTTTTTGCGAGCGTCTTTCTGATCCTCGTGGTGGCGCGATACGTCTACATGCGTCGATTTGAGACCTTCCAAGGGTCCGTCGTGCCCGTTCACCGATACCACAAGCGCTTTGCTCGGTGGATGCACGTTGCGATGTACCTGTGCTTGGTGCTCTTGCCGCTCACCGGGCTGGCCATCGCCGCCCTGTTCAGCCAAGGCATCGAGTCCGGCCTCGCCATGGACGCAGCCATCGGTTTGCACGCTCTGTCGGCCGACCTGAGTTATGCACTCATCGCGTTGCACATCGCCGCAGCGTTGTACTCTCGAGTCAAAGGCGAAGGGGTGTGGACCTCGATGATACCGGTGTTCACCGAGCGGGGGCCCAGCACCAACCCGTACGTCACAAAGCTCGCAAGCATGGAACATGCAGCGCTGAAAAAGATGGAAACGTTCGTGGCCTCAAAAAAGAAATGAGGTCCGCTCAAAGCGCAGCCTTGAACGCCTTGAGAACGGTTGAATCGAGTTTCTCCCACGGGAACGTGTCGCCTTCAGGATGGCGTCCGAAATGACCGCCGGCTGCGGTCACGCCGTAGATGGGAGCGGCCAGCGAAAGGTCTCGGATGATGTGGCCGGGTTTGAACGAGAAGTTGGCGTCGACCAGAGCCGCAATGTCGTCGTCGGGAAGCTCGCCGGTTCCGAAGGTGTCAACGCGAATGCTCACCGGGTCGGCCTTGCCGATGGCGTAGGCGAGTTGGATTTCGCATTCAGCCGACAGACCGGAGGCCACGACGTGTTTGGCTGCCCAGCGAGCGGCGTAGGCCGCCGACCGGTCCACCTTCGTCGGGTCCTTGCCCGAGAAGGCACCGCCGCCGTGTCGTCCGCGCCCTCCGTAGGTGTCGACGATGATTTTTCGGCCCGTCAGACCGGCGTCCGCATACGGACCGCCCGGGTCAACAAATCGACCGGTGGAGTTCACAAACACCGTCGTGTCGTCGGTCATCAAGGAGTCGGGAAGCACCGGTTTGATGACGTGGTCCAACACCTGCTCCCGAATCCACGCTTGTTCGGCTTCCTCGGAACCGAATTCTTCGATCATGTCTCGATGTTGAACGGCGATCACCACGTTGTCCACGTGGGACGGCTGACCGTCGCTTCCGTGCATCAGCGTCACCTGTGATTTTGCGTCCGGTCGAGCCCAGGGCAGCGTTCCATCGCTGCCGGCATTACTGACCCGCCGGGTGAGTGCCTGAGCGAGTGCGATGGCCAGCGGCATCCAGCGGCCTTTGTGTTCGGGGTAGGCTTCGGTCTCGTTGCAGGCGTAGCCAAACATCAGGCCTTGGTCGCCGGCGCCCTGGTCGTCAATGGATTGAACCACGCCTCGGTTGATGTGTGCGGATTGGCTCGTGATGAGTTGAGTGACCTCGCATCGCTCCTCCGACGTGGCGTCCATGCCGATGGCGTGGTCAACGTAGCCGATGTCTGCTGCGGTCTGGCGGGCGATGGCGACGTAATCGGGAGCCTTGATTCCCTCGGCGAGCTTGACCTCACCGGCCAGCACGATGTGCGAACGGTCTTGACGTCCTTTGACGAGGGTTTCCACGGCCACCTTGGCTTTGGGGTCGAGAGCGAGGCACGCATCAACGATGGCGTCGGAGATGGCGTCGCACAACTTGTCGGGATGGCCGGCCGCAACCGATTCGGAGGTGAACAACCACGATTGCGTCATGTCCCTCGCCTCTTTGCTTTTCTATTCAATACTTGCCGTGAGAACCTCAAACAACGCAACGGCGACGGGTTCGCGCTAATCGCTGTGGTCAACGCCGGACCACCGCAGGACGTATCACGTGCCAACGGTGTAGTCGTCCTGATAGGCGATTTGCTCGTCGGTCAGCGAGTCAATGCTGAAGCCAAGGGTGTCCAGTTTGGTGGTGGCCAACGCCTGGTCCTGCTCGGTCGTGATGTCGTACACTTGCTTGCCCATCGAGTCTCCTTCCGCTGCCAGGCGGCACAGGGAAAGGAATTGGTTGGCAAAGGACATGTCCATCACTTCGGACGGGTGGCCTTCGGCGGCGGCAAGGTTGACCAGTCGGCCACGGGCGAGGAGGAAAATACGGCGACCATCGGGCATGAGGAATTCCTCGTTGTCTTGACGGATGGTTCGAACCGACGTGGCTTGTGCTTCAAGATCCGTGATGTTGATCTCGCAGTCGTAGTGACCGGTGTTGCAAACGATGGCGCCGTCCTTCATCGACTCAAAGTGGCGACCCACGATGATGTCCTCCATACCGGTGGCCGTGCAGAAGATGTCGCCCAGCTTGGCGGCTTCGTCCATGGGCATCACACGGTAGCCTTCCATCACCGCTCGGAGGGCCGGTAGCGGGTCCACTTCGGTGATGATGACGTTTGCACCCATGCCGCGGGCTCGCATGGCAACTCCGCTGCCGCAGTGTCCAAATCCAGCGACAACGAAGGTTTTGCCCGAGAGGAGAACGCTGGTGGCGCGCAGGATGCCGTCAAGGGTGGACTGGCCGGTTCCGTACACGTTGTCGAAATCCCATTTCGTGACGGCGTCGTTGACGGCGATGACCGGGTATCGGAGGTCTCCGGCAGCGGCCATGGCGCGCAGTCGGTGAACACCGGTGGTGGTCTCCTCGGTGCCGCCGATGACGCCGGCAGCGTACTCGGACTTTTCACCGTGAACACGAACGATGAGATCGGCTCCATCGTCAAGGGTTAGCGTGGGCTTGAACTCGAGCGTTTTATCGATGCACCAGTAGAAGTCCTCGGTGGACTGGCCGTGCCAAGCATGAACGGAATAGCCTTCGCTCGCAAGCCAGGCCGCAACCTCATCCTGCGTGGACAAGGGGTTGCACCCGGACCAGGAAAGTTCAGCGCCAGCAGCCCGAATGGCCTCGATGAGCACGGCGGTTTCTTTGGTCACGTGGAGGCACCCTGCGACGCGCATGCCGGCAAGCGGTTTGGTTCGCTCGGCCTCCTCCTTGAGTTTGGCCAGGACCGGCATTCGAGCACGGGCCCAATCGACGAGCAAGGCACCTTTGTCGGCCAGTCCAATGTCGCGAACGGTGTGGTTCTGACCCTTGTCCAAGTCATCCATGAGCGTCTCAACGGTCGGCCCCTCTTGAACTCTATCGTACGTCCTCGACGAATCCTTTCACCGCACAAAAGGGTTGCAAGGCTCGGAACTCAGGAAAGCATGTTCACGAGGAAGTATCCGAAGGAAACCATCACCACAACGCAGGTGAACATGAAGTCGAAGCCCCTCGAATCGGACGGTTCCCCGCTGAACGTCATGCCCTCTTCGATGCCCTCCTCACGCAGACGCAGGTAAACGACCAGGAAGATCAGCAGGGTCATCGGTCCAGCCATGGCGTCCATTTGGTTCTGTTCGGTGAATTCTCGAACCGGTCCGAAAACAAAACCGAAGTAGTTCGCCACCGCCACGGCCATGAACGCAAACAGCGGTGGGTGCGCCACGGGCCACATGCCTTCTGCGCCCTGGGTCAAAATGAGGGTCGCCCACAGCACGTACGGCAGGAGCAGGGCGCCCGTAAACGCAACCGTGACCTTCGCAGGAGCGCCCAAACCATCGGCACCGGTGACCCCGTTGACAGCCTCGATCACGGACTCTGGATTGACGAGTTGACGCACGACGTAGAACGCACCGGTGGCGATGACGAAGAGCAGCGCCACGATGGTGACGGGGTCCTTGACGCCGAGGCCGATCTTGAAGTCGCTCATGCCCTCGTTGACCTCGTCCTCCCCCATCAGAAGGTAGTACGCCGCGGCGTAGGCCAGGGTCACGATCGGAAGGACAAACTTTGGAGCTTCGCTTGAGCCGTTTTCGACCCACATCGTCCACAGGACAACGGTGCCGACCACGAAACCGATCAGGACCGGGATCATGATCGTCCACTTGCCCTTGGCGCCCTCGTTGAGAATGAGAAGGTTGGACATCAGAATGCCAAACATCAGAATGCCGTTGAACGCAAACTCAGGCGCCCCGTTCCCCCACGCAGCGTCGGCTGAGGTGGTGCCGTTGTTCAACAGGGAAAAGCAACCTTCACCGCCGGTCACGTAGCACGCAGAGGCGAACATGAAATTCAAGGAGTACACCATGGTGACGAGCGTACAGAACAACAGCAAGCCTTCTGCGGGAGCAGATTTGATTCGGGAAAACAGCATACCCATGGCGTCAACAACCCTTCGTTTTGCTATAACGATTTACGCTGAGGATGCCGTGAACGCAGCGGTTTGAGACGCAACGGTCACGGCCAAAGCCCCCGGTGCCGAGGGCCCGAAGGTTGCCCGTCAAAGGCTCACTTCGTTTCCTTGTGCAGTTTCTTGGCCTGCTTGGCCCACTCGTCTCGCTTGACGCGTCCGGGGAAGAACTCGATGGCGACGTTGACCTCTTCTTCGATCTTCGCCGTCATCTTGCTCACCTGCTCAAAGGTGAAGATGCCCAAAGCGTTGAGTTTCTCCTCGATGAACGGCCCGATGCCCTTGATGGACTGAAGGTCGTCTTTCTCCGAAGCCACAGCAACACCGAGCGTCGCGAAGTCGATCTTCTCGGCCTTGGCGGCTACACGCTCGAGCTCCTCGGTTTGCTTGAGGGCCTTCTCGTCCAGCTTCACGTTCTCGCCGAGCAAAATCTTGGCTTGCGTCGCCCATTGATCTCGCTTGACGCGACCCGGGAAAAACTCGATGGCCTCGTTGACCTGCTTCTCCAGTTTGGCGTTCATGTTGGCGATCTGTCGGTACGTGGTGATGCCGAGTGCGTTCAACTTCTCTTCGATGAACGGCCCGATGCCCTTGATGACCTGCAGGTCGTCCTTCGACGTGACGATGGCGGCCTTGCCGAACGCCCGAGTGATGCCCGATACGCCGGTCAGCGAGCTGCCGTCCTTACCGGTCCACGAAATGACCGTGGAGCCTTTGGTGTCCTCGAGAGCGGCTGTGCCTGCGTCGGCAAACTGCGAGGTATCGGCCACTTCAAGGCGGGTGGCGCCCTTCTTGACCTCGGTCTTCAACGTGGAGGACGTGGCCTCGCCGAGCACCTTGAAGTCGATGGACTTGGCACGCGACTTCACGCGCTTGAGTTCCGCTTGCTTCTTGGTTTCCTTGGTCGCAGGCTTGGCCTTCTTCTTGGCTTCAGCTTCTGCCTTCTTCTTCGCAGCGGCTTCTTCCTTGGCCTTCTTCTCGGCCTCGGCCTTTGCTTTCTTTTCAGCGGCGGCAGCGGCAGCGGCTTCTTTGGCGGCCTTTTCCTCGGCAGCCTTGGCTTTCTTGGCTTCAGCTTCTGCCTTCTTCTTCGCAGCGGCTTCTTCCTTGGCCTTCTTCTCGGCCTCGGCCTTTGCTTTCTTGGCTTCAGCTTCTGCCTTCTTCTTGGCAGCGGCTTCCTTGGCGGCCTTCTCCTCAGCGGCGGCAGCGGCAGCGGCTTCCTTGGCGGCCTTCTCTTCAGCAGCCTTGGCTTTCTTGGCTTCAGCTTCTGCCTTCTTCTTCGCAGCGGCTTCTTCCTTGGCCTTCTTCTCGGCCTCGGCCTTTGCTTGCTTTTCGGCTTCCTTGGCGGCCTTCTCTTCAGCAGCCTTGGCTTCCTTGGCGGCCTTCTCTTCAGCCTTCTTGGCAGCAGCAGCGGCTTCCGCTTCGGCCTTCTTGGCGGCTTCNGCNTCTTCGGCCGCCTTGGCTTCGGCTTCCGCCTTGGCCTGGGCTTCCTCAGCGGCCTTCAGGGCCTCTTCGTCGGCCTTTGCTTGAGCACCGATGATGTCCTGCGCCTGCTTGACCCATTCGTCTCGACGGATGCGTCCCTTGTAGTGCTCGATGGCATCGTTGACCTCGTCCTCGGTCGCTCGATCGAAGTTGGCGAGTTGTGCGTACGTGAAGATGCCGAGCGCGTTCAGCTTTTCTTCGCTGTAGGGGCCGATGCCCTTGATGACTTGGAGGTCGTCAGCGTCCTTCTTGGTGGCCTTGCCGATGCGTTCGAAGTCAAAGGATTTCTTTCGCTTCTTGATGCGCGTCATCGTGTTCTTCTTTTCCGACTCGGCCTTGTTGTCGTCGGCCATGATGGTGACGTCCCAGAGGAAGTGCACGCTGGCCTTGCCAAGTTTGATGCGAGCGGTGTAGGTGCCGCCCTCGAACGTTGGGAATTCGCTGTCGTCGAACTTGAAGTTGATGACCACCTCACCGTCTTTGCCCACCGACAGAACTCGAGATCCTTCCATGCTGAAGGACGACTCGTACATGTTGAAGCGACCGTAGTTGCTGTCGTCGTTGTAATCGACCATCTGCACGCTGATTTCACTCATGTTTCCAACGGTGATCTCTTCGACGGTTGATTCGATGGCCCCCGGTTGGAGCGGCCCGACGGGTGCGAGGATGAACGGGTCGTCCTCGGTGCCCGCACCCGCTACGAAGTTTGGCTCCGCCGTGGTGTTCTCGGGCTCAGGACCGTCCGAACGCATGACGATGGAACGGCGGTCTCGGCCGAGCAGCAACGGAATGACAAGGAGAAGCAACAGAAGCAGCAGGCAGGGGAAACACCACATCCAGTTGACACCGTCGTCCTGCCGGTCGTCGCCTCCGGCGCGCAGACACACGGCCAGCCACGACTCCTGACCCGAGGCGTTGTTGTTCGGGTCTGAACCGCATGCCGTCTCTTGAGAGTCGGAAAGACCGTCGTTGTCGTCGTCGGTGTCTTCGGTCAGGTTGCCAACGTATCCCTCCGGCAGTGTGTCCGGCAGGCTGTCGTTGTCTGAATCGTTGAACACCGTGAGCGAAAGTGCAAACGACTCCTGATAGAACGTGTTGTTGGCCCACACCGTCAGGTTCACCGTCTCGGTGGCGTTCACCGGGGTTCCCCTGATGCTGCCGTCAAGAACGGCATCTCGGGCTGGGCTCCAGCCAAAGGTCAGGCCTTCAGGGAGTTCGCCAACAAGTTCCCACGTGTTGACTTCGCCGCTGCCGTTGATGAACGGCAGCAAAGGTGGCATGGTTTGGTTCACGAAGAGGTCCACGTGTTGGGTCGGGTACTCGAGCGTGAACGGGAGGTCCAAACGAGGGTCAAGAGGGTCGCAGACGCCGTCGCCGTCGGTGTCCACCGGAACGCTGCTATCGTCGACGGGGCTTGACGTGCCGCACGCCAATTCGTCGACGTCCGACCAGGTGTCGTCGTCGTCGTCAAAGTCCTCCACCAGAGGTGGTTCGGAGGTTGAGTCAACGCCGGGAACCAACTCATCGGGGTTTTCGTCGTTGTCGGTGTCCTTTGCACCGGCCGGATCGAGCGGGAANGCGTCCGGTCCGGCCGAACACACGTCGCTCACGGCGTTCGGTCCATCGCAAACGCCGTCGCCGTCGGTGTCGGCGTTGTTGGATGCCGTGTCAAGCGGCAGGCCGAGTTCGTCGTCGTTGGGGATGCCGTCGCCGTCCATGTCGTCGTCCATCAAATCGCAGATGCCGTCGCCGTCCAAATCGTCGGGGCCGTCGTCCGCATCGAGCGGATTGGAGGCACATTCGATTTCCAGCGTGTCGAGGAAACCGTCGTTGTCGTCGTCGTCGTCAGCGGTGAGGCCGCCCGGACCGTCGGGGTCGTCGTCGGGGTAAGCATCACCGTCGGTGTTGACCGGCAGGTCGGGGTCGAGCGGGGCGCTGTCAGGGCCGGCGAAACACACGCCCTCCACGCCCAAACCGCCATCGCAGAAGCCGTCACCGTCGGTGTCGGGGTTGCGCGGCTCGGTGCCGATGATGCCCTCGTCAACGTCGGACATGCCGTCGTTGTCGTCGTCCTCGTCCTCGATGAGCGTGTAGGGCTCCTCGCCGGTGTCGGGGTAGTCGTCGGGCAGTTCGTCGGGCATGCCGTCACCGTCGTAGTCCTCCAAAACCTGAAGCCAGAACGTGGCCTCAACGGAGAACGTTGGATCGGTGGTGTTGGCCCAAATCGTGTAGGTTCTGTTCTCCATCGACTCGGTCGGCGTTCCACTGATGACACCCGTGCTGCTGTCAAAGACCAGGCCGTCGGGCAGGTCGGCTGGCGAAAGTTCCCAGGTCGCGCCCGGTACCGAGTTGGGCGGTTGAATCGGGGTCGCCTCGGTGTTGTTCACCAGCACGGTCGGACCGAACGGTCCCGTACCGACGGGGTTGGAATCCGGACCGGCCAGACAAACGGGCGGTACCGCATTGGGTCCGTCGCAGATACCGTCACCGTCGGTGTCGGGGTTCAAGGAATCCGTACCGAGGTCGCCGGCGCCGTTGTAGATGCCCGTGCCCGTCTCCGAAAGGTCGGAAGCACCGTCGCCGTCGTCGTCCAAATCTTCAACCAAATCGCCGTCTTCAGGATAGTCTTCGGGCAGTTCGTTCGGCTCGCCGTCGCGGTCGGTGTCCTCGAGCACCTGCAGGAAGAAGCTGAACACAATCGGCGTGCCGGAGCCGTTCCCGTACACCGTGAAGTTGGTTTTCGTGATGACCTTGGTGGGCGTTCCGCTGATGATGCCGGAGGTGGCGTCGATGTTCAGGCCGTCGGGCAGGTCGGGCCAGATTTCGTAGGTCACGCCCGCGCCGGTTGCTTGCGGTGTCAGGGAAGACATCACCGTGTTGTTGAGCAGGTAGACCACGCCGTCGGCGGCTTCACCGAGCGGGGTCAAGTCCGGACCGGCCACACAGATGGGCGGAACGGCGTTAGGCCCGTCGCAGATCCCGTCGTTGTCGGTGTCGGGGTCGAGCGGGTCGGTGCCCGTGTCGCTCTCGTCCACGTAGGTGCCCGTGCCCGTCTCGTTCACGTCGTCCAGGCCGTCGCCGTCGTCGTCCTCGTCCTCAACCAGCGGCGGGACGCTCGTGGAGTCGCCGTCGATGGTGTCGGGCTGGCCGTCGCCGTCCGTGTCGGTGTCGGCCGACGGGTCATGCGGGAAAGCGTCCGGTCCGGCCGAACACACGTTGCTCACGGCGTTGGGGCCGTCGCACATACCGTCACCGTCGGTGTCGGGGTTGGTTGGGCTCGTGCCCGTGTCGCTCTCATCAACGTAAGAACCCGTTTCCGTCTCGTTGGTGTCGGGCAGACCGTCGTTGTCGTCGTCAAGGTCCTCGGTGAGGCCGGGGGCGTCGGGGTTGGTCGGGTCGTAATCGCCGGGCAGTTCGTTCGGGTCGCCGTCGCCGTCGCTGTCTTCCAGGACCTCGATCGTGAAGGTGTAGCTCAATTTTTCACCGTTGGTGTTGTTCACCCACACCGTGTAGGTGATGTTGCCCGTGGTTGTTGTTGGCGTGCCGCTGAGTTCGCCGGTGTTGGCGTCCATCACCAACCCGTCGGGCAGGTCAGGCTCGTACTCGTAGGTGCCGCCTGAAAGCGTGTGGTAGGGGGCCAGCGTGGTGATGGCGGTGTTGTTCACGGCCACCAAGGTTGCCGGTTGACCTGCACCGTTGGGGTCGCTGTCCGGCCCTGCAATGCACACGTTGTACACCGCATTGGGCCCGTCGCAGATGCCGTCACCGTCGGTGTCGGGGTTCAGCGGGTCGGTCCCGGTGTTCGTGCCGTCAACGTAGATGCCGGTGTCGGTTTCCACGCTGTCGGCAAGACCGTCGCCGTCGTCGTCGGAATCAGCAGCAAGACCGGGCGTTGGCCCTTCGGCCGCATCGTAGTCGCTTGGCAAGTCGTTTGGTGAACCATCGCCGTCGTAGTCCGCAAGGCTTCGCAAACTGAACGTGAAGGTCTCCGTGGACCCGTCGCTGTGCATGGCGGTGACCGTGTACGTGGCGTTGGTCGTGGTTGAGGTTACCGTGCCCGTGATTTCGCCCGTGGTGGAACTGTTGGTCAGGCTGGCCGGCAGGTTCGGTGAAACGGTCCACGTGGTGGTCCCGCCCGAGAACGGTGGATGGAAGCCAATGGGATCGATGGTTTGGTTCTCAACGACCGTGTGCGCATTGTCCGTATCCACGCTGAAGTACAACTCGTGCGTGGTCGAGTAGCCGCTCTGATTGGCGTAAATCGTGTAGGTTTGGTTCAGAGCGTAGACCGTCGGCGTACCGCTGATGACGCCGGCCGAGATGCTCATGCCGGCTGGCAATGCAGGATGCGTGCTCCACGTGACTCCAGAAGAGCCGCCGCTTGAACCGCCGCCCGAGCCGCCGCTGCTGGTTGAACTCGAGGGGACAGGATTGAATGCACCCAAAATGTATTGTTCACCTATACCGTTTTGAGAGATTCGCACGGGTGAATAAAACACGCCTTGATGCACGAGCGAGTGGAAACCGCCTCCCGATATACCCATGCACCACCCAGGGCACGTATCGTTTACCAGCCAGTATGTTTGGTTGACAATGTCGTAGCCCCAAACTTCCAACCCCACGGTTTCGTTTTTGGCGGGGAAGTACAGCGCATTGTTTGTTGAAAATGGATTGAAACCATTTCCAACTTCTTGGAGCCTATCATATTGCGTGGGTACGGTACTGATTTCCCAGGTTGAGCCGTTGGATAAGTTGTGTGCCCACAAACTGTTTGTTCGTGTTTGAGCGCCCCCCTGGGTTGAACCCGTTTCTGCGTCAAACAGGAGAACGTCGCCAACCAAATACAGCATGTTGTTAGCAGCATCGCTGTTGTGGCCCGAACCACTCCATCCAGGTCCTCCCGCATCGGCAACACACCATGCCGTTTGGTTTCCAATGTTGTAAGCGTAAATTTCTGTGTGTGTGGAGCACGTGGAACCAATGCTCGTTCGTGCCGTGTAAGATGAAGCCCTCGCGTCGAAATACATGGTATCTCCAATGACAACAGGTTTACGCCAGAGGATGGCTGAAGCCATTGAGTGTGGTTTCATGTGGTATCCTGGCTCATTAAGATCTGCTGCCAACCAAATGGTTCCGTTCGATGTGTTGTAAGCATACAATGCATGAGTGTTGATGGCCCCTGTGCCGACCTGCGCATCAAAATAGATCACGTCGTCGATCACGATGTGCATGTGCTTTCCGGGCCATGAATGATCGGTCCCGTTGTCAAGGTCTGCAACCCTCCAGTAACTTCCGTTGACGGTGTTAAACGCATACATTTCGACTCCATACGACTGCGAAGCATCGCAGGCATCAAAGTAAATGGTATCTCCCACGGTGGTATGGAAATTTGCACCGGGTGCGGGACAGTTTCCTATACCGTAATTGAGCATCGTCGTCGAATAATTCCAATACGAGTGATTTGAGGTATCATAGACCCCAATCAAGGGCGTAGTACTGGAACCGCCGGTCCATGCGTGTTCATCGAAATAGAGTCGATCGCCAATGACAAATTCCATTGTTAAACCATAACTCGCTGCAGTCTGTTGCATTGCTCTCCATGTTGTTCCGTTTGAAGTGGAATAAACCCATAACTCATAGATTGAGCCAGAAGTACTGTTTTTGACTGTGAAGAATAGGTCATCACCGACAAATTGAGCCAAACGATATCCCGTGTAGGGCTGGAAGCTGGTCGCGCTGGTGATGCTGCTTATGTCGTATGTATTCCACATGGTTCCATTAACGGTGCTGAATGCGTACACGGCCTTTTTGGCGTTGGACATCATGGCATCAAAGTAGATCACGTCGTCGTGCTCAAGCATGAAATAGTCGCCCATTCGGGGACTTGTGGAAATGCCTGAAGGAGGGGTGGGCGTCCATACCGTTCCGTTACCGGAACTCCCGGGAGGTGCTTGTGAGGTGTAGTTGAGGGCGATCGGCGTCATCGCTTCACCCAAGTTGAGCGCCGCACCGTCCACCGCAGAGGTGATGGTGCCGAACGGAGCCGCGGATAGCCAAACGCTTCCGATGTGAGTAACACCACCGATGGTGGCGTTGATCTCGTAGGTTGCGTTTACCGCCTCAACCGTTGGCGTACCGCTGATGGTGCACGTGCTGCTGTCGATGTTCAAGCCGGTTGGTAGGTTTGGAGATGCCGTACAGGAGGTTGCACCGGTGACGTTGGTCATGCCGCCACTTGAGCCGCTGCCNGAACCGCCGCCTGAGCCAAGCGTAGTATTGAACGTGTAGGAGGTGGACACAAGTGTGGGTAAAGTACGGTCTGTGGTTGTGCCATCGCCCAACTGTCCCTGATTGTTCCACCCCATGCACTTGATGTCNCCATTGTCGAGAAGGGCGCATGTGTGACTGAGACCTGTGGTCACATACGAGGCTGTTCGGCCTGTGCCAAGGGAGTTTGTGAGGGTGGGTGAGAGACGATTGGTGTTTGAGCCATCGCCTATCTGACCGTAGAGGTTCCATCCCCAGCAAGATACATTTCCGCTGTCGAGCAATGCACAGTAATGGNATATACCTGCACCAGAATTCGTAAGGTCCACAGGTGTCTCGCCTGAAGGGAACGTGATACCGGAGGAAGGAGGAGAATTGCTGGCCGTGGTGGTGCCGTCGCCGAGTTCTCCTACATCGTTTCGACCCCAACACTTGACCTCATCGTTGTCAAGAAGTGCACAGGTAGACATTTCACCAACACCGATGTTAACGGCTGTTCGCCCNGAGCCGAGCGAATTTGTGAGAGCGGGTGTGGTGACGATACCAGAACTAGAGGTTGTTCCGTCCCCAAGCTGGCCAAACTGCTGTTTTCCCCAACATTTGATGCTGCCGCTGTCAAGAAGTGCACAGGAGTGACCATCCCCTGAACCGACTTTAATGACGGTGTCTCCAGAACTCAGTGACACGACTGTCGGTGAATTTCTGTCTGTGGTTGTGCCATCTCCGATTTGTCCCAAGTGGTTGTTCCCCCAACACGTCAAGGACCCGTCGTCCATGATGGCGCAGGCTTGATGATCACCTGCTGCTAAAGCAACGGGTGTTCGACCTGTTGGGAACGTGATGCCTGAGGAAGGTGGAGAAGTACGATCAGTGGTCGTGCCATCGCCAAGTTGGCCATACTGATTGTCACCCCAGCACTTGACTTCGTCGTTGTCCAACAACACACAGGNGAAGAAGTCACCAGTCGCCAGTTGAACTGCCGTGCGTCCTGTGCCAAGGGAGGCTGTGAGGGTTGGTGTTGAACGGTCGGTGGTTGTGCCGTCGCCAAGCTGACCTTTGCCGTTGTCTCCCCAACAAGCCACTTTGCCGTCGTCCACGATGGCGCATGTGTGGAAACGTCCACCAGCAATGTTCTGAGCCGTGAGGCTGGACGATGTCGAAGAGCCGCTGCCCGAGCCGCTTGCCGCAGTGGCGTTGTACTGGAAGGTGATGTTGGTCATGGCCTCATCGAGGATGAGATGTGCACCTTCAACGCTCGGCGTGAGTTCAAGATAGGATGCTGAAAGCCAAACACTGCCCTGGTAGTACTTTCCGTTCTTGAGACCGGTAACCGTGTAGGTTTGGTTGGTTGATTCAAGCGTTGGTGCACCGCTGATAACGCACGTGCTGCTGTCAATGTTGACGCCCGTTGGCAGGTTCGGTGATGCCACGCACGAGGTGAAGCTGGTACCGTTCATCCCAACGTTGGTTCCGAGATTGACAAACGGAAGGTTGTCGCCCATGTCGCCAGCAGACAAACCGACCTTAGCGCTGGTGGACGGGAAACCAAGCCAACCGTGAACGGGCCCGTTAGGATTTCCGTTACTTCCCCAGCATTTGAGCGAACCGTTGTCGAACACCGCACAGGCATGAGAAAAGCCACTGCCGATGGCAATGACTTTCGCGCCGCCCGTACCGAGATTCGTCACTGCGAGGTTGTCGCCCATTTGGTTTGCAGCATGACCGATTTGGCCAGTTGATACCCCTTGGCCAAGCTGACCGTGATCATTCCGTCCCCAGCACTTCACGGAGCCGTTGTCGAGGACAGCGCAAGTCGATTCCTCCATGGTCGTCAGATCGACGGCCGTTCGGCCAGTTCCGAGGTCAACGAACGGCAGATGGCTGCCCATCTCGCCTGTGTTGTCACCCATGTTCGAACTCGTGCCGAGGCCGAGTTGCCCCTTGTTGTTGCTCCCCCAACATTTGACCGATCCGTTGTCAAAAACGACGCAGGTATGGGCGAATCCAGCATCAATGTGGACGGCTGTGCGCCCTTGTGCCAGCGGTGTAAAGGGCAAAGCCTCGCCCATGTTGCTGGAGTCGTTTCCTGCTCTATCGGTGGAAGAATGGCCGAGTTGTCCGTGACTGTTGAGACCCCAGCACTTCACGGAGCCGTTGTCCAAGATGGCGCAAGCGTGGTGGTAGCCAGCAGCAACAGCGACGGCCGTCCGACCGGTTCCAAGGTCAACAGTGGACAGGTTGTCGCCCATCTCGCCCGTGTGGTCGCCCATTTGCGTGGTGTTACCGATGCCCAGTTGACCGTTGTCATTGTTTCCCCAGCACTTCACCGCTCCGGTGTCAAGCAGAGCACACGTGAACCCGACTCCTGTCGCAATGTCCACGGCTGTTCGACCACTGCCGAGGTCAACCGTCGACAGATTATCACCCATGTCGTCAAGGTCTGTTCCAACCGTCGTCGTGCTTCCAATACCAAGTTGACCGTTCAGGTTTCTCCCCCAACATTTGACCGTTCCGTCATCCAGAACTGCACAGGTGTGAGCGTAATTTTGCTTGTACGCAGATGAGAGAGCAATCGCTGTGCGACCAGTTCCCAAATTTGTTATCGGTAAGGCATCGCCCATATCGTTGGAATTGCTGCCCACTGACCCGCTCGCACCGTTTCCGAGACGGCCGTTTGCGCTGTTCCCCCAACACTTGACCGTCCCGTTGTCGATGATGGCGCAGGTCGATTGGAAGGTCATGGCGAGGCTGTTCGAGCCTATGTCGCCGGTGTCAAACGTGATGTCTTGCATGTCAACGCCAACGGATAGGTCGGCCCCGTCAACGCTTGGCGTCATGGTTCGGTACGCCGTGGAGAGCCAAATTGAGGTCTGGAAGGTGATGCCGTTCACCGTGGCCGTGACGTTGTAGGTTCGGTTGTCAACGGCAGCCGTCGGCACACCGCTGATGGTGCACGTGCTGCTGTCGATGGACAAACCGGTTGGCAAAGAAGGTGCAGTGCTGCAAGCCGAAGCAGAGGTCAACTCAGTGATGTGCGTGGTCAGGAAGGTCATGGATGTGTCAGCCAAAGAGGGTGATGAGACAATTCTGTTTGCGTTGACGTTGGTGGAACCGGAACCATCCCCAATGTTGCCGTGTGAATTCCGCCCCCAGCAATATATTGAGCCGTTGTTCACCAAAGCACAGCCTGCATCACCACCTGCATCAAGCATGAGTTTGCTGTTGGACGATGCAAAGGACGTCGTGGCGTTGGGCATGTTCCCGCTCGTCGTCCAGGCGTTGGATGTTGTTCCCTTGCCAAGCTGGCCCGCCGAGTTATCTCCCCAGCAGTACACCGAGTCGTTTTGTAGGATGGCGCACGAGTGTACATAAGCGGTTGAAATCGATCTCACGGTCGAGGGAAGGTTTTGAACAAACGTTGGCGTGTGCACGTGGGATTGACTGGTCAACCCGTTCCCAACTTGTCCCTTGTCATTCAGACCCCAACAGTAGACCGACCCGTTTACCAACAGGGCACAGGTGTGCTTTCTGTCGGTTTCAATGGCTGTCGCCGCTGCACCCAACGAAAGGGTGAGCGTTGGGACTGAGACTGCCCCGGATGTGTTTCCAAGACCGAGTTGTCCTTCGTTGTTTGAACCCCAACAAGCAACGTTCCCATCTTCGAGCAGGACGCAGGTGTGAGTGTAGCCAGCCGTGATCGCTGTCGCCTTCTTTCCGTTCGGAAGTGGACTTGTGTAATTTGGCGAGAGCGAAAGTTGAGTGCTTGGGCCTTGAGATCCATTCACGAGGCCGCTGCCCAATTGTCCAGCGGTGTCCCTGCCCCAGCATGAAACCGAACCGTTCACAAGGAGCGCGCATGCTCCGTCGGTACGCGTCGCAACGTCGATTGCTTCAGCGCCAATGGGGAGCGTTAAAGTCGGAAGTTGTCTGTAGTTGAACGCGACTCCGTTTCCAAGATCTCCGTAAAAACCGCTGCCCCAACATGCGACGGACCCGTTCTCAAGAACCGCACACACCAAGGACGTCGACGCGTCGATGGCCACCGCCTTCATGTTCCCCGGCATTGAATTTGTAAGAGTTGGAACGATGGCATTGCTTTGTCCCCCATCTCCGAGTTGTCCATTATCACCCATACCCCAACAAGCGACGGACCCGTTCTCGACAATGGCGCACGATGTACGATGGCCCATGGCCATGTTTCTCGAAAGAAGTTGCGGCTCAACAACAGCAGCATCGTACTCAAACGTGATTGGAACCATGGTGTCGCCGAGGAGAACCGAGGCACCGTCGGTGCTCGCCGTCAGCGTGTTGGAAGAACCGGAACCTCCCGTTTCGAGAACGTCGTTGGTTTCGTCGAGCGTTTCCACGTCGCCCGACCAGGCGTTCATGAGGTCGAGATACCCAACCTGCGTCATCAACACCATCAGGATGGAGAGAATCAGAGGGGTTCGTACTTCGGCAAGGCGTCCGCTGGACATAATTCCACGGAAAGAGGGAGGGATTTAGAAGATTCCTCCAGTGTCGCATCGCTCGTTTTTCAGGATGGGGCTCGTGCTCGCTGCACGAAGGCCAGACTCGGCAACGACCGCAAGCGTGTGCGAATCAACCTTCGGCCTCAAACATGCTCAAGACACGGTTGAGTTCCCTCAGTGAATCCTCGAGACCGTTGCGCTCGTTGCGGTCCAAATCCGGATCCTTGAGTTTCTCGGTGATGGCCTCGATTTCCCACTTGGCCTCTGCTCGCTCTCGCTCAAGGGCCTTGTCCTCCTTGATCATCTGCAGGCGTGCACGGCGCACGTTGGTGGCCTTTCGTGCCTTGTTGTACGTTTCTTTGAGGGTCGCACCGATCTCCACGGCGGTTGGGAACGGAATGCCGATGCCTTCCTTCTCAAAGCGCTCTGCGATGTTCTTGAACAGCCAGTCCTTCGCAACGAATTCGTCGGAGTAGTCCTCCACCCATGCGTACATGCGGAAGACCTTGGCGTACTCGCCGAGTTCGTTGAGCAGTACGCGGGGCTCGGGCGTCTCGAGGATGAAGGGGCACTCACGCAGCAGTTGGAGGGTGGTGTACTTGACGTGGGAGATGTCTTCATCGTATTCCACGCCGACGTCGAGAACAAGCGAGATACGGCGGCCTTGACCGTCGCCGCCACCTCGGGCGTGGTTGATGATGGTGGAGTTGACGAGGTTGTTGTTCGGGATAACAACCAGGTTCTCGCCGATGGTCAGCACCTTGGTGGACAGGATGCCCACCGACACCACGGACCCGAGATGGCCGTCCACTTCGATTCGGTCGCCGACTTCAAAGGGCTGATCGAGTGCGAGCATGAACGAATTCACGATGTTTCCGAGGGTCTGTTGCATGGCCAGACCGATGATCAGCGAGAACACGGCCAACGAGGCGAGCAAGCCGAGCAGCTCGAAGCCCAATTCGTTCAGGGCCAGGTAGAGGCCGCCGAACCAAATCGAGGCTCGGAGAAGGAAGATGACCAGCGAGTTGCTGCCCGAAACGGTGACTGCGGTCGGGTTGGAAAAGCGTTCGATGATCACGGGGATCATCACCTTGACCGCCACGCTCGCAAGCGAGGTGGTCAGGAGGATGTACGAGGCGCTGAACAGCGGGTCGAGGGCGACGTTGAGGTCTTCTTCTTCACCGCGAATCCACAACAGCGTCAGTTGGATACCGACCAGCAAAATGAAGCTGTAGAGTCGTTGGGTGACGGGACGGTAGAGGTGGTCGTCCCACGTGAACGTCGTGGCTTTGACAAAGTCGAGAATGACCTTTCGCATCAAGAAACGGACGATGAGAAGAACCACGAGGGTAAGGCCAAGACCCAGTGCGTACTGCGCCCAGGTGTCCAAACCGTTGGCTTGGTCAATGATGTCGTCAACGGTGCTCAACACGAACCCATCCTGCCCGGGCGTCCTCACACCTGTTCATAACAAGTTCGCCGGTGATTTGGACGGAAGACGGTCGCTCATCCGGTCAGCATCGCCCGAAGTTGACAATCGAAAATAGCCGCATACATTCTTTCAAAAGGTCGGAGGTCGGCCTTTGGTCATGAGCCGTCGCTACGACCGAATCGCGGCGTGGCTCCTGCCCCGGAAGCGCGGTGCGCACGTCGCTGTTGTGCTGCTGACGCTGCTCATGATCCCGGGTGCGATGACCGCCCTCCAACCCATTGACATGGAGTCCTACGAGATGGAGTCGCCCGAACTCACGGCTCAAACCATCGTCAACGAAGAGTTTCCCAACTCAGAGATCATCCTCGGTTTCCTCGTTTCGGCTCGCGACCCTGCGCAGGTTCCGTCCGACGAGGAATGGACGCCCGTGCCCCGCATGGCCGACGGTTCACCCGATTACGCTTCCCTTGTTCACCCGTCGGAAATGGTTCCGGCCGGCGAACCCTGGAGCGGCGTGGACGCACCGACGGGAGGCATCCTCAACCTGACGGTTCTGAGGGAGCTGGACCGCAAGCTCGACCTCGTCCTCGAACACCCGCTCGCCCCGGCTCTCAAGCCGCTGGTGAACGACGTGACCGGGCACCAATCCAACGGCGCCATCTCGCTGTCCGACCACTTTCGGGGCTTCATGAACAACACGTCCATCCTGACCCAACCCGGTTTGACCACGCTGGGCGTGGTCACCGAACCGCCCACCAACTGGTCGGATTGCTTCCCGCTGGAGTGCTTGGAATTTGACGACGTGAACATCACGCAAGCGCACATCGACATGGCCGCGGCCCGGATGGCCGAGGCCTCGGACAACAATTTCCTCCGCTGGCTTTCCCTCGACCGCGGGTTCAAGGCCGACTACACGGCCTTCCAAGAGGGGCCGGTGTTCGGCCGACTCCTCTCAAACGGCACGTGGGAAAACGCCGACTGGCAGAAAGGGCGCTGGACCGGGTCTTCGACGTGGTTGTTGGTTCAGCTCGACAGCACGAGGCTGCAGGAGATGGGGTGGGAGGTCGTATGGAAGGACGCCCATCAAGAGAAGCGAATCCGGTTCACCGACGAAGGGTTCCGTGTTGGCGGCTATCGCCTGGCTGACGGCCACCTCGTGCTCCATCCCCCGCAGTACGATGAAGAGACCTGCCTTGAACTCCAGGCCGAGGGCGCAGGGTGCGCAACGGAATGGACCTACATGGACCTCGAAGGTCATCTGCGCACGCACGACCAGCACACCGTTACCCTCCTGCTCGGACAGGGCGTGAACGTGGAGGTGAATCGGGAGCTGCAGTCGAGCGCCGGACTCATCGCCATGATGGGGTTGGCCATTGTCGTGCTGCTTTACGTCAGCCTGCGCCGATGGTCGGACGTGGCCATCGTCATGTTTGCCTTGGGTGCCGCGCTGCTGTGGATGCAGGGTCTCATCGGGCATTTTGCCAACATCACGGGGTGGTTGGGCCTGAGCCTGATCGCTCGGTCGCAGTTCTCCAATTTACTGCCCATCTTGGTGCTGGCGCTGGGCATTGACGATTCACTGCATGCGCTGCATCGGTACAAAGAGGAGCGAGCCAACGGGAAATCCTCCGCTGAAGCCGGCAGCATCACGGTTTCCAGGGTGGGCAGAGCCATCACGCTGACCTCGCTCACGACCATGTCCGCGTTTGCTGCAAACCTGTTCAGCGACATCGCGGCCCTGCGGTCCTTCGGCATTGAGGCGGCGCTCGGTGTGCTCGCTGCGTTCATCCTGACGGGTCTTTGGGCCCCCTTGATCCGGGTCAGCGTCGACGACTGGTTGGAGTCAAGGAAAACCAACACCGAACAGGGCGAAGTGAAATCCATCGTAAACCCCGAGTGGCTCAAGCGCGTTACCCACGGCTCCGGGCAGCGAAAGACTGCGGCGTTCATCGCGCTATCGGCCGTGTTGCTGACCGTTCCCGCTGCCATGGGCATGGCACAGCTCGAAGGTGACTTCGCCGTCGAAGACTTCCTTGACGAGCGCTCGGACTTTGCCATCGGCGTGGACGAAATCGCCGATCGATTTGCCGACGAGGGCGAGCCCGCAAATCTGCTCATCCTCGGCGACGTGCTCGACCCCAGGGTGTTTGCCGCCATCGACACCTTCCGCACCGAGATGGACGCCCTGCCCGAAGGTGTGCCCGACAAGATCACGCGACAGCCCGACGGCACCATCGACATTCTTGCGCTGGACGAGATGGTGTTCGCCGCGCAGGGCAGTCTGGTGTTGGACAGCACGCCGTTTGAAGCGGCGGGATGGCAGCCGGAAGTGGACGGCTTTGGGATGAACTGCTCGCTCGCCGGCAACGGTCCAATGGTCGACACCACCGACCGCGAATGTTTGGCGTTCTTCTACGGGTTCCTCTCGCTCAACGGCGTGCCCGGGGTCGGACCGATCCCCGACATTCCTGCGAGCATCGTTCAGCTCTACATCATGCCAAAGGTCGAACTCGACCCCGCCCGGCCGTGGCTGGACGTCAACGGTGAGGACGCTGTGTACGACATGATGCAGATCCGTTTCGGCATGACCCAACCCGAGGACTTCCCCGGCATGCAAGGCGGCGTGGCTGAAGTCTGGCGCGACTTGGAAGTCTTCACCAACCTGTCGAGCGGCACGTACGAGGCGCCGGGCGAAGAAGAAGAGGACAAGCCGTTGACCTGGGTCATGCTCACCGGTCGACCCATCACGCGATTCACCGCTTCAACGGCGATGCAGGACGAGATGCAGTCCTCGCTGATCCTTGGCTCCGTGTTCGTCCTTGGCTCGCTCACCATCGGCTTCCGGTCGCCCAAGCAAGCCGTCGTCACCTTCATCCCGATTTTCCTCGTTGTCGTCTGGCTCTACGGCCTGATGTACGTGGCCGGCGCTTCTCTCAACATCGTCACGGTCACCATTGCCACCATCTCCTTGGGCGTGGGCATCGACTACTGCATTCACGTTACCGAACGGTATCGAGAGGGGCGTGAAAACGGCGAATCCCACAACGATGCGCTCGCAGCGGTGGGCGGTGCATGCGGCCTGGCCCTGTTGGGTTCGGCGACGTCCGACATCGCCGGATTCCTCGTCATCGCTCTCTCGCCCATGGGGCTGTTCGCCAACTTCGGCCTCTTTTCAGCAGCGATGATCGCCCTGTCGCTGTTCGCAAGTTTGGTCCTGACCACGGCAGCCCTCGGCCTCATCAGTTCCCCGACGGGTCATGGTGAAAGCGACCCCCTCGGTGCCTCGGTTGCGTACGCAGCGATGGATGAAGAGGCGTGATGCCTCCGAACTGCCGTGCATCGGTGACTTCATGAAGGATTGAGCCTGCGCTCAGCGTGCCGTCTTTGGGGTTGGCCCCGGGAAGGTGGTGGCGACATGGCAGGCAACGAACCCGACACGGCCGAGGACATCGACGACGATGAAGACGACTGGATGAAGTACGCCAACGCCGGTTTTGGTGAAACCGATTATTCGCTGTGGGACGACGTTGAACCGGTTGAAGAGGACGAGGCGCACCAGCAAGAGGTCGCCATGCAACTGGGGACCCACGTCGAAGAGATTCCTCGAGCTCCCTCGCCGGCCGGGCACAAGCACCTCGTGCGCCAGGGAACGTGCGACGCTTGCTTGGGTCGCGTGGGAGGAAAGCGCATGTACGGACAGACACTGGAGGAAGCCGGCGTCGGCGTGCGGGCCTCCGTGCTCGAACGGGACACGCATCTCGTGAACGCACGGGAAGAGCAACCGCTGTGCCCGTTTTGCGAGAACCTCTTCGAAGAAGTGGACCTACTGGCCGACATCATTCACGACGCCATCGAGCCCTACGACGTCAGCCGATTGCAACTCGGTGCCCGATTCCCGAAAGACCAAATTGAGCAGGAGGAAAAACTCCGCAGACGACTCGGTGCCGGTGGTTCTGAAGCCCTCAAACCCGCGCTGGTGGACGAGATTGGAAAGCGCCTCAAAGACCGTCTGGGCGACATCAAACTGGTCAACGACAAGCCCGATGTGTTGGCTCTCATCGATGTCTTGACGCTCACGGTTGAACTGGACGTTCGCGCCGTCTACGTGTACGGGCGCTACCGAAAGTTGGAACGAGGCATTCCACAAACGCGATGGCCGTGCCGAGCTTGCAAGGGTCGCGGCTGCGAACGATGCGATTTCACCGGCCTGCAGTATCAAAAAAGCGTCCAGGACCTCATCGGCAACCCGATGCTGGAAATTTTCGAAGGCGCAGAACACGCCTTCCACGGCATGGGTCGCGAGGACATTGACGTCCGCTGCCTCGGTCGTGGTCGACCCTTTGTGCTTGAAATCAAGGAGCCAAAGCGACGCAGTTTCAACGCGGAAAAACTCGCTGAAATCATCAACGAAGCGGCCAAAGGCTCGGTTGAAGTTTCGTCCATCCGGCCCTCAACTCGCAGCGAGGTCGTTCGCATCAAGGACACGCCGGCGGAGAAATCCTACACCATCCGCTTCACCCTTGAACCGATGAATGAAGCGGAATACGCCGTGCTGACAGCACCGGTGGACATGACCAAAGAAGACGTCCAAAATCGAAGCAAAAAACGTCGACGTCAACGTCGTGGCGACAAAAACGCCGACCGTACGAAGCCGCTTGAAACGACCATCGAGGTTGCTCCAACCGGCCCCAGCCAAGACGAATTGAAGGCCATGAAGAAGCCCGAACTCGTGGCGTTGGCCGAGCAACACGGCCTAAAGAAAACCGGGACGAAAGACGACTTGATGCAACGCATCGTCGAAGCCCTTCCCCCGGCTCCGGCCACGTTTGACCTCCCCGACGACGAGACCATTCTGAAGGTCGTCGAGGGACTGAACGGCATCAAACTGGCGCAGCGGACGCCCGAGCGCGTGGCGCACCGGCGGTCGGACCTGATCCGAAAACGGACGGTGTTCGAAGCCCACTCGCCCTTCATCGAGGTCAACGAAGACGGCCAGCGCGAAATCGAGTTCACGCTGCGATGCGAATCGGGAACCTACGTCAAAGAGACCGTGCACGGCGACAGCGGCCGAACGCAACCGTCGGTGGCTGCGCTCATCAAAGCCAAGTGCAACGTCGTGTGGCTCGATGTGGGTGACATTCACGCCGACTGAGCCGCGACGGTCTGCGGTGTACCTCGTCGCGGTGCTTATATGGGGAAGGTGGGTCGGCAACTTGCTTCGAAGAGGCGCTTGCGCTGACTTGGAGCGGTGGAGGCGAAGAAAATGAAGCGCTCAAAGGGTCAGCGAGTTGGCACCCGCAGCATCTTGCGACGACGAAAGAACGAACGCAGTCGCCTTAACATCCGCCGAGTGATGCACCAGTACGAGGAAGGCGACCGCGTCGCCATCGTCCTCGACGGTGGTCAGCAAGGTGGCATGCCCCACCGCCGCTTCCACGGACGAACCGGCTTCATCAAGAAGCGCCAGGGTGTTGCGTGGATTGTCGCCGTCAAGGACGGCAACATGCAGAAGACCGTCATCGCCCGACCGGAGCACCTCCGCCCACTCGAATGAGGGATGCATCATGACCGAAGAAGAAAGATTCCTGGATTTCGCCACCGTGCGTGAGATGCTGTACGACGCCCAAGAACGCCGTGGTTCGCTGAAATACGAGCAAAAGTGGGCGCTTCAACACGCCGAGTGGGCCGCCAGCGACGCCCGCAACGGTGTTCCAACCAAAGCCGAGGTGTTCGAAGAACTCCGAACCAAGTTACTCGAGGTTGAAACCCTCGCCAAGCACTCCGATCTTGCGGCGAAACTGGCCGAGCTCATGCCCGCCACGCCCGACGACGTGAAAGCGGTGTTCGGATCCAAGCGCATCGTCATCGAGGACAGCGAAATTGAGGCTGTGCTCGAAATCGTGCGCCAAGTCATTTGATGCGGTTCGCATCCTCAACGGTGATGTTCGATGTCCGACCCACGGCGAAGGCGCCAAATCAAGACCCCCTCTGGGCCTCGCAAAAAGGAAGGCCCTGACCTCTCCAAGTACCAAATGAGTCCGCCTCCAATGGGTCGCCAAGAAGTGCCGAAGCCGCAACCCAAGCCCGACCCGACGCAACAGCGCCGACAAGGCGGACGTCAACAAAGCGGCCAGCGCCGACAAGGTGGNCGCCCGCAAGGCGGTCAGCGTGGTGGCCGAGGCCAGGGGCGCCGAGACCAGCCACGACCCGAACCGGAAGCGCTCAAAGACGAATCGTGGGCTCGCGTGCTCGAACACGACACCAAATCCGGCGTCGCCACGGTCATGGCGGAGAGAACCTTGGCGTTCTGTCGACTGAAAGTAAAAAGCAGCGACGTGCTCAACCTTAACCAGCGCATTTACATCGGGAAAGACCGCACGAAGCGAACCGAGGTCCAGGGCATCTTGGGCATGGCTCACATGGACAAAATGTCCAACATGGCCAAGCAGGACCTTCCCACGCTTGTTCAAACGTTCATCGAGGAACACGGCCAGTACTTCGTCGACGAGTTTTACAACAAAGCAGGACCGATGTCGCTCAAACAGCACTCCTACGAATTGCTGCCCGACGTCGGCCCGGTGAAGGCTCGAAACATGGTCAAAGCCAGAGACCAGGTGGGCAGGTTCGCCTCCATGGACGAACTCAACGCGCTCGCCAAGGTGAAGGGAGCGGAACTGCTCGCCCAGCGGTTTGTTGAAGAGATGGAAGACAAGACCCTGGTGCCTCGCTTGACCGAACTTCTTCTCCCGGTGGAAGCATGAGGGGCGCTCGACGTCTCGTTGATGCTCTGCGATTCAAACAGCCTGCAAAAAAGGCCCTGGGACAGCATTTTCTGGTCCATGACGACGTCCTTGAACACACCGTTGAATGGGCAGAGGTGGACGTTGAAGACCACGTTCTCGAGGTCGGACCCGGGCCGGGCGTGCTGACCGAAGTGCTCCTCGCGAAAGGTTGCAAGGTGACCGCTGTTGAATTGGACGACGGTGCATGCGAGCATTTGCGCTCGGTCTTCGCCTCTGAACTGGACGAAGGACGGCTGGTGCTCATCGAAGGCGATGCGCTCACGGTTCGATGGCCGAACGACATCAGTCGTCTGGTGGCCAACATTCCCTACCAAATCTCATCCCCGCTCATCGATGCGATCACACGACACCACCGAAACCCAACAACAGACCCGCTTCGGGACGTCGTGGTTCTGGTCCAGGAGGAATTCGCTGAACGCGTGGTCATGGAATACGAAAGCGACGTGGGTTCGCTGGGCATGGTCGTGGCCTTGGATTTTGACGTTGACCTTGGTCGTCGCATCCCTCCGCACGCCTTTTCACCGATGCCAAAGGTTCATTCTCGCTTGTTGCGAATGACGCCCCACGACGAGGAGTGGCCCTGTGACCGAAGGCTGCTGGTGCAGATGATCCGCACGGCGTTCGAACAGCGACGAAAGAAACTGAAGAAGACGCTTCAGAAACCGCCGACTGTCGTCTCGGACGGGTGCCCGGCTGGCACGCAACACGCTGGAAGCGAGCGTACCGTTCCATGGAGCACGACCCGAGGCTTCAACGCCGACCGGAAACGCTCGAACTTGACGAGTGGGCCGAATTGGGTGCGGATTTCTCATCGTGCGAAGAAGAGGCGTGAACGTTCAAAACGGGTCATCTGAATCAGCAGCACGGGGAGAGACTTTTCTTAGGAGTGTCTGCTCGCCTCAACTTGTCGGGGGGACTGGGATGGCAAAGAAGGACACCTATCTTGCGCTGTTGCGTCGAGGAATTGACGACACCACGGCCAACCAACTGGCCGACGCCGGTTTGAAAATCGGCGATTTGAAGAAAATCGACAAAACGATGCTCGTCGAAAACTACGGCCTCAAAGAAGAGATTGCCCAGGGCGTCATTGAAATCATCACGGCAGGACCGCAGTCCCACGGGAAAGAGCGATTTCTGTCCAAGGTCCTCGCCCCGGAGAAGAAGCAGGAGTCCCGCATCGAAGAGATGAAATTTCAGCGAAAACAAAAGGACGTGCTCGCTGAACTCGCCGAACAAAAAGAGCGACTCAAGATTGCAAAGGTCGAAGCGTTCCGCGCTCAGAAGCTCATCATGAATCGGCTTGGAAAGACCGTTGAACTCATCGTCAAACTCGAGAACAACCTTCACGACGAAGGAAAGGACGACCAGAAGGTCAAGATTCGAGACCAGCTCGAAACACGTGGCCTTGAAGCCGCTCGGGACCACGAAATGCTTGAACTTGAGGGCACACCGCAAGACATCGTCGACTTCCGCCGCCAGCATGTGCCCGGGCTGATTCACCACGCCTGCCCCGAGTGCGGCGAGGAGATCGACCCGCGCCAGGCTCGAGACCCTGACCAACCCAATGCGTGGGCGTTCATCTGCTGGGAATGCGAAACGAGTTTCATCCCAGCCCTGGCAACGCAAGTGGAAACCATCCTTGACGAGGAACGCATCGTCATCGACCCCGACAAGCCCCCTCGCAACCCCGTACCTCCCAAGCCCGCCAGCATGGATTTCTCCTCGGTTTCTGACCTCATTCGAAAGGACCTCGAGCAAACCGGCGCGACGGCCGATGAGATGACCCGAGTGGTGGAGGAGAGCGTCGTCGCTGGTGGCCTGATGGACATCAACGATTGGATCGACCAAACGCTCGCCGCCAAGGATTACATTCAGGCGCAAGAGGACCGAGAGGACTTCATTCTGCGCACGGGCGCCGGCGCAACCAAGTTCAACAAGTGGATGAAGAAAGCCGGCCTGTTCTTCAACAAGCAGACCGGTCGATGGACCCGGGAAAAAGCACGCTGAGGTGGAGGGCATGACCGCAAGCCCGGCCAGCCTAACCGCTGATGCAACCCCCGTTGACACCGCGCCACCAACCCCCGTGATTCGATTTCTGCGAGGCGCCCACCTGCTCGGTCAATGCGCCGTGAACCCCGGAGAAACCATCGTTGAACACGCCGAGGCTTGCGGAATCACCTTGCCCACCAACTGCACCTCTGGAACGTGTGGAACCTGCATGGTCAGTCTGATTCTCGGCGACGTACCGCTCCCCGAAGAACTCCCCCCCGGTCTTGACGACTGGCTGGTGGAAGAGGGCGCCCGACTGGGTTGCATCGGCAAACCGAGGGGCGACGTGGACATCGACATTCGCCCACCGATTTGAGGGAAGGTCATGTTCGGTACGTGGACTGCAAGCACCTGGGTGATTCTGATCGTCGACGTCATCGCCGTCGTGATCGTTGTTTTGTTTCTCAAGTCGAAGATTCAGCACAAGATCAGGGAAGTGGAGGCCCGCCAAGCCCACGAACGCCTGCAGCAAAAGCGCGCGAATCGAGCCGACGACGAAGCGAAACCCCTGGACGACGAGCACCAGACAGATGCGCGCAACGCTGATGGACTGGATCGAGAGCTCGCCCTCGGCGCTGACGCTGACCCGTGTGCCGTCGCGCGGCAGCAGCAGCGTCGCGC
>FUFK010059014.1_pt1 | contig 29441 bp, 29 predicted proteins | sample 1021851 | NCBI WGS metagenome assembly FUFK01 (sample SAMEA51879418, study PRJEB19060) | metagenome | reverse complement strand
GAAACCTGATCTTGAAATCAAAATAGGAATACCCATTTGGACTGTTTTAATAACCATTTCTGAGGTGAGTCTTCCAGTGGTATAAAAAATTTTATCACTAGTATTCTCATTATTTAAAAAAATCCAACCTGCAATTTTATCAACAGCATTATGCCTTCCAACATCTTCAACATAAACAAGAGGTTTATCATTTTTACATAAAACACACCCATGTAATGCGCCAGCTTTAAGATAGAGACTTGGTTTAGTATTAACTTTTTTTGAAATTGTATAAATCCACGAAGTTTTTATTTTGGTAGTTTTGTCAAGATTTATTGATGAGAAATCATCCATTATATCGCCATAAACAGTTCCAACAGCACAACCGCTTGTCCTNATTTTCTTTTCCATTTTTTCTTCGTAGTTTGTTTTTCTTTTTGTTCTTACTATTACAACTTGTAAGTCTTCATCATAAGTAACTTCAGAAATCACATCATTTTTTTTGAGCATGTTTTGGTTTAATAAATATCCAACTGCAAGAAGATCAGGCATATCACCAAGTGTCATAGCAGTTACAATTTCTTGTTTATTAAGATAAATCGTTAAAGGTATTTCTTTAACTACAGGAAGTTTTACGCATTCACCTGCTTCGTTAACTCCTTCAATCTCTTTTGTTAAATTATCATTTTCCAAATCCGGTGATATTAGAAATTCTTCATCATTTTTCATCTTCAAACCTAATTTTTAACGTTGTTTAGAAGCTGCCCATTGAATAAATTCTTGTGCCTCTTCTGATAAATGTTGATTCAAATTTAAATATTTTGCTAATAATTCTTTGCCAAAAGGTGTTAAGTGTGTGCCTTTATTTCCTTTTTGCTTTTCTAAAATAGGNGTAGGAAATGCCTCTTCAATTGTGTTGAGCANAAGTTTTGCGCGCTTAGNACTCATGCCCATAAAGTTTGCTGCAGCCCTTACAGATCCCTTTTGATGCACTAAATTGAAAAGTTCCATTTTACCAGCCCCAATCATATGGCCCTGAATATATACTTTTATTCGNATGCCATTATCATTCTCTTTTACCAAATTAGGAGGTAGAGAAGAACGTTTTATGTTTGTTGATCTACTTTTCATTAACTGATTATAGAATATAATGCTAAAATAAACTAAATATTTTTATGGTATAAANATTTGTCTGATTATTTTACAACTGATGAATTAGCNGAGTTTCTTAGAGTTAAACCAAGAAAANTTTATGATCTAGTTNCTAAAGAAGANGTGCCNTTTTCNAGNGTNATGGGNAAATTATTNTTTTCNAAAGAAGAAGTNGCTAANTGGATAGCTGGTAANAATAATTCAGTTGATAATAANAAATATNTACCNGATGTCTTTTTAGGAAGTCATGATCCTCTTCTCGAATATGCAATAAAACAATCTGGATCAGGTATAGCTTTATCTTTTGATGGAAGTAATAAAGGGCTTGAAAGATTTAAATTAAATCAAGGAATTGCATCAGGACTNCACATTTATGATTTTACNTCAAAAAAATGGAATATCACAAGTGTTGAAGAGCATTTAAATGATAAAGATTTTGTTCTTATGGAATGGGCAAAAAGAGAAAGAGGTTTAATATTTAAGTCAACTAATGGGCCTAAGAAAAGCATAAAAGATTTTAAAGGTCAAAAATTAGTTTCAAGACAAACTGGTTCAGGAGCAGATAATTATTTAAAAAATTTATTGGAAAGTGAAAATTTGAATTTATCAGATTTTCTCAAAACAGAAATTGTTTATTCTGAAATTGATGCAGTATCATTAGTTTTATCTGGGCAAGCTGATGTAACTCTTGGTCTGGCATCAGAGGCAGAAAAGTATAAACTTAAATTTATTCCGGTGGTTGAAGAAAGATTTGATTTAGTAATTGATAGATTTTCATGGTTTGAAAATCCTTTTCAAAAACTTTTTCAATTTTCTAAAACGATAGAATTTATTGACATTGCTTCAAGATTAAAGGGTTATAATATTAAAGATCTTGGTATGATCCACTTTAATAGTAAATAGGTATAATCAATGATCAAAGAAATAGGTAAAGGACTGTTAGGTGTTCTAATAATTATAACCCTGTTTGTTTTCTTTTTAGGCCTGAAGACTTTTGTGTTTTCGCTTGCGTACTAAATTTTTAAAAAGCTAGTTGAACTTTCATACTTTTTTTATTCTTATTCATTGCAAGTTCAAAACCATCAATTGCGTTTTTAAATTCTATTTTATGAGTGATTAATGGATTTACGTCTATTAATTTTTTTTTCATCATTTTAACAGCTAATTCAAATTCTGAATGAAATCTGAATGAGCCTTTTAAATTTAACTCTTTTGTTGTAACTGATACTAGAGGAATCAANACATCTCCTCCAAGACCAAGTTGTATCAAGGTGCCTTTAGGCTTGAGGCAATTTATTGAGTCGCTAATACCTTGCGCAGATCCCGAACATTCAATAGCTATATCAAAATAACCTTTGTTAAATTGATAGTTTTTTAATTGATNATGTTCTTTTAGAACATTTATAACTCTATCTGCTCCCACAGAATTTGAAAACGAAAGAGCATTTGTAGAAATATCTGTAACTATTATTTCTTCTGCTCCAGATCTTCTGGCGGCTGCCACGCATAATGTCCCAATAGGTCCTGATCCAGTAACTATAACTTTTTTTCCTAAAATCTTTCCTGCTTGTTTTATAGCATGAAGACAAACTGCAAGTGGTTCTGCCATTGCAGCTTCTTCTGGAGACAGGCCATCAGCGGGAACGCATTGAAAATCTTCAGCTATTAATGTTTCTCTAAATGCACCTTGTATGTGCGGAAATGGCATTGCAGATCCATAAAATTTCATATTCATGCATTGAATTTGATTACCCTTAAGGCAAAAATTACATTTATTACATGGTCTTGATGGCGATACAGAAACTAATTGTCCAATTGATAAATTTTCTACATTTGAGCCAATTTTTGAAATAAATCCAGAAACTTCATGACCTAAAATCATTGGCTCCCGTAACTTAATTTGTCCAAATCCACCATGTTTATAATAATGTAGGTCTGTTCCACAAATACCACCGATGGCAATATGAATTTCAACTTGATTAGCGCCTAAATTATCAACTTGATAATTTTCTATCCTTAAGTCTAATGGACCATGAATTCGTAAAGATTTCATTAAATACGCCTTTATCTAATTTGAGTTTAAAACTTAAATTCTAGAAAGATAATTGGCAATCTTTTTATTATTACTGTACTTTTACATAAATTCAAAAAGGAAAAGAAATGGTTTCAGGATTAAAATTATTTGATCTAAATAGTAAAACAGCTCTTATAACTGGCTCATCACAAGGAATTGGTTATGCTTTAGCTAAGGGTTTGGCTGATGCCGGCTCTGATATAATATTGAATGGTAGAAATANTGAAAAGTTAAAACAATCAGCTGAAGCAATTAATACTAAACAAAATATCTTTCAATTATGCTTTGATGTTACTAATTATGAACAGACCAAGCGATATATTGATAAATTTGAAAAAGAAATTAGTCCAATTGATATTTTAATTAATAATGCTGGAATGCAATTTAGAACTGCCTTAGAAGATTTCCCACGAGATAAGTTTGAAGAATTATTAAAAACAAATGTGTCTTCAGTTTTTAATGTAAGTCAAGTTGTTGCAAAATATATGATTAAAAGAGGCGAAGGTAAAATTATAAATATAGCCAGTGTCCAAACATCTCTTGCTAGACCAGGTATTGCTCCCTATACAGCAACAAAGGGTGCTGTAGGAAATATTACAAAAGGTATGGCAACAGATTGGGCGAAATATGGTATTCAATGCAATGCTATTGCACCAGGATATTTTGATACACCATTGAATGCCGCTCTTGTTTCCGATAGTGATTTTACAGCGTGGTTAAAAAAAAGAACTCCGGCAGGCAGGTGGGGTGAGGTTCATGAACTAGTNGGTGCTAGTATCTTTTTAAGTTCTGCAGCCTCAAATTTTGTAAATGGTCATACACTTTATGTTGATGGTGGTATAACCGCATCTTTATAGATAAATATTCTTTAAAAGCAAATAAATATGTTGTAAATTGNAAAATNNTTTTTTATAAATACTAATATTAGAAAATTATTCTTTTAGAGTTGCTATGTTAGATGAAATTGATATTAAAATATTAAGTGTTATACAAAAAAATGCTGGGTTACCTCTGTCTGAAATTTCTAAGAAAGTGGGTGTGTCTCCAACTCCTTGTTGGAATAGAATAAAAAAAATGGAAGAAGTAGGTGTCATTTCTGCGAGAACAATTGTTCTTAATAGAAAAGCTATTAATTTATCAATTGTTGTTTTTTTGTCGATAAGAGTAAGTCATCATTCAAAAGACTGGATTGATAGATTCCAAAATATAATAAATAAGTATGACGAAATTATTGAAACCCACAGGCTTACTGGTTCAGATACGGATTATATGTTGAAGATTGTTGCTCCAAGTATAGAGGAGTACGATAATTTTCAACAGAAGTTAATTGGAGAGCTTGAGTTTACTAAGATGTCTTCAAGCATATCCCTTCAAGAAATGAAAAACTCTCATATTTTACCTCTTNATCAATTTAAAAATTAGTTAGCNTTTGGGAAAAATAATTGCTCACCTTTTACTTTAAATGCCTTTATNTTGGTTTGTCCTTCAGNNGAGGTAAGCCATTTGATAAACTTATTAGCAATATTAGATTTTACATTTGGGCATCTAGCAGGGTTTACTAGTATAATTCCATACTGATTAAATAAAATATTGCTCTTTTCGGTAAACATTTTCAATTCACCTTTATTATTAAAATTTATCCATGATGCTCTATCTGTTATAGTGTAGGCTCCCATACCATTTGCTAAATTTAGAGTTGCCCCCATTCCAGACCCAGCTTCTCTATACCATCTACCCGAAAANTTTAATGGATTTAATTTAGTTTTTTTCCAAATGCTCATTTCTTTAAAATGAGTGCCTGAATCATCACCACGTGAGACAAAGATAGATGATGTTTTAAATATTTTTTTAAATGCTTCTAATGGACTGTCTTTATCATTTATTTGCGCAGGGTTTTCTTTAGGTCCAATAATTATGAAATCATTGTACATAAGGTCTTTTCTATTTATGCCAAAGCCTTTTTTAACAAAATTTAATTCTCTTTCTTTTGCATGAACTATGACAACATCACCATCACAATTNCTGGCATTTTTTAATGCTGCACCAGTGCCAACAGATACCACATGTGCGTCCACATTGATTTTTGATTTTACTATTGGAAGTATATAATTATAAAACCCAGAATTATAAGTAGAGGTNGTTGATTGAATAATTAATGNNTCNTTNCCAAAGCNAAGCTTTGGAAGAATAAATANTAAAANTAATAAAAATAAATTTTTAGATAAAACAAACATCAAAAAGTTAAATTAATTGCATATTATGTAAATTTCACATAAATTAACATATTAAAACATAAATAATCAAGGTAATTATGTATGATATTAGAATCATTTAAACATGCATTTGATTTAGTTTTAACTCTAGATAAAGATTTTTTTGAGATACTTCTACTTTCAATGAAAGTTAGTTGTCTTTCATTACTTTTATCTTGTTTAGTGGGTTTACCAATTGGGACATATTTGGCTATTAAAAATTTTTGGGGTAGAGACACTATTCTGATTATATTTAATGCTATGATGGGTTTACCTCCAGTTGTTGTAGGATTAATAGTATACTTGTTAATTTCACGATCTGGTCCATTTGGGTGGTTAGGTGTTTTATACACACCTTCGGCTATGATTATTGCTCAAATGATTTTGATTATTCCTATTATTGTCTCATTAACAGCNCAAATANTCGAAGAAATTAATGAAGAATATAAAGACCTTTTCAAATCTCTAGTTATTTCATCTCATAAAGCTCTTATCGCATGTTTGTATGATGCTAGATATTCAATTTTAACAGTAATTTTAGCTGGGTTTGGTAGAGCTATCTCTGAAGTTGGCGCTGTAATAATTGTAGGTGGTAATATAGATCACTTAACAAGAGTTATGACGACTACAATTGCTTTGGAAACGTCTAAGGGAAATTTATCTTTGGCTTTAGCCTTAGGTATTATCCTCTTATTGATTGCCTTAATTATAAACCTAATTCTAATTACTTTAAAAACTAGAGCAAAAAGGAGAATGTATGTTTGATAAACAAAAAAAATCAAAATCATTAACTCCTATAGTTGTATCTAATTTATCTATTTTATTAGGTGAAATTAAAATTTTGGATAAAATTAATTGTAAAATTCATAATGAATCAATTATTGCAATTTTAGGTCCTAATGGAGCTGGTAAAAGTATGTTTCTAAAAAGCATAAATGGATTAATTGGGGTCGAGTCCAGAAAAATTTATTTTAATTCAAGAGAAATTAATGANCACATTAGAAAAGATATGGCACTAGTTTTTCAAAAGCCTACACTTTTAAGAAGAACTGTTTTAGAGAATATGCAATTTGTTTTAGAGAAAAAAAATAAGATATCTAATCTTCAAATTACAAATCTTTTACAAAGAGTAGGTTTAGATATTTACAAGTACAAACCCGCTAGATTATTGTCAGGTGGAGAACAACAAAGATTATCTCTTGCAAGGGCTTTGTTAATTAATCCATCCATATTACTTTTAGATGAGCCTACCGCCAATTTAGACCCTTATAGTTTAAATTTAATTGAAGAAATAATTTTAGATGAAAACAAAAAAGGTAAGACTATAATCTTAACTACACATGATATGGGCCAAGCAAAAAGATTAGCCAAGGAAATACTTTTTTTTAATAAAGGTAAACTTCTTGAACAAACAAAGGCCATTAACTTCTTTAAAAAGCCAAAGACTAAAGAAGCTCAAAGTTATATAAATGGGAAAATTCTNTTATGAACTTTATTCNACCAGAATATTTTCAGCTAGATCTGTCCAGTATTGGGCTCCAATGGGTAAAAGTTCATCATTAAAATCATAGAAGGGACTATGTAGCTTTTCTGAGCTTGCCCCAGCGCCAAGCCATATATATGCTCCTGGTTTTTCTTCTAGCATATAAGAAAAATCTTCTGAACCCATTGTTGGNGTTTCTTTTAAATTAATTGANTTGTCGCCAAAAGTTTTTTTAAAAATTTTAGAAGCAAGTTTAGCGCATTCCTTGTTGTTTATAGTCGGCGGATATCCAGGACGAATTTCAATATTCACTTCACAATTACTAATTGCACAAGTATTAGACGCAACCTTTTTTATTTTATCTAGCATTTCATTTCTATTTTTTTGATCTGTAGATCTAAGGGTTCCGCCAATAGTTACAGTGTCAGGGATTACATTAAATGCAGATCCACCTTCAATTTTTGTTATAGATAAGACAGCACTTTTAAAAGGATCTAATTGTCTTGATATTAAACTTTGAAGTGCAGTGATAGTTAATCCAGCAGCTACCATAGGATCATTTGCATATTGAGGTTGTGCTGCATGTCCACCTTTACCTTTTACTTCAATTACAATTATGTCACCTCCAGCCATAGCAAAACCCTCATGGATAACTGCTTCACCAACTGGAATACCTGGCCAGTTATGAATTCCCCAAACACTATCGATTTTAAATTTCTTAAAAAGACCATCATTAATCATTGCTTTAGCCCCTGCATTACCTCCTTCTTCAGCGGGTTGAAAAACACAATAAACTTTTCCATAAAAATTTTTTGTTTCTGACAAATATTTTGCAGCTCCTAATAACATTGTAGAATGTCCGTCATGTCCACAAGCATGCATTGCTCCTTCATTTTTTGAAGAATATGGCAAATTAGTCTTTTCAGTCATTGGAAGTGCATCCATATCTGCACGAATCGCAATAGATTTTTCTTGTCCTTTATTTTCTTTTCCTTGAATAATTCCTACAACACCTGTTTTGCCAAATTCTTCAATTACTTCTATTCCAAAATCTTTTAATTTATTGGCTATAAATTTAGATGTAACTTTTTCTTGATATGCTATTTCTGGTTTCTCATGTATTTGATGTCTCCATTCCGTCATTTCTGGAACTATATCTTTAATTTTTTGCTTGATATTCATTTTTACTACACTCAATAATATTTATACATTTTGAAAATAAGGAATCCATTTTGCTAGATACGATTTTAAACGTTGATGGAGAAGAAGGTCAATCTATTCCTTTAATAGTCGATTCTCCTCATAGTGGAGTTATTTATCCATCTGATTTTAATCATCAAGCTGAATTTTCAAAATTAAGACAAGCAGAAGACTCATATGTTGATGAATTATATAATTATGTTTCTGAAATAGGTGGTGTAATTCTAAATGCTAATTTTCCTAGATCTTATATAGATCCCAATAGAGCAGAAACTGATTTTCCAAGTGAAGAACTTATTGATTTTGACGTCAAGAAAGAAAAATTTTTATTCAACCCTACAATTAAGAGTGAATTAGGGATTGGTCTGATTTGGTTGCGCATTCCTCCAAATGGAGAGCCTATGTATGCAAATAAAATAAAATTTAGTGAATTCATTCACAGGGTTAAAAATTATCATAGACCTTATCATAAAACACTTAAAGAAATTATGAGTAGTACTTATCAACGTTTTGGAAANTTTTATCACATAAACGCTCATTCAATGCAAAACAAAGCCACAGCAATGTCAGATCAAGAAAAAGGTACTAGGAGACCAGATTTTGTTATTGGTGATAGAGATGGAACATCTTGTAAAAGAGAATTTACTGACCTTATTGTAGATTTTTTAAGAAGTTTAAACTACTCTGTTGATATTAATGATCCATATAAAGGTATGGAACTTACAGATGCTTATAGTGATCCTAAAACAAATAAGAATTCAGTCCAAATTGAAGTTAATAGAAGATTATATATGGATGAAATAACAAGAATAAAATCAGACAATTTTGATCTTTTAAAAACAAATATTGGAAGTCTGTTAAATGAGATTAAATTACAAATTGAAAAAGGTATTTTATGAATAAAAGTAATTTGAATATCAAAAATAAAACTCCTGAATCAGTTGTTGAAGTAAAAGATCTTAAAGTTCAATTTCAATTAAAAGATAAAGTTGTAAAAGCTGTTGATGGCATTTCTTTTAAAATCAATAAAGGTGAGACTATTGCAATAGTAGGTGAATCAGGCTCAGGTAAGTCTGTTACGGCATTATCTTTAATGAGACTTACTGATTATTCTGGAGGTAGAATAGTTTCTGGTGAAATAAACCTTCAATCAAAAAACAATCTTAATCTAAATTTAACTCGGCTTGATCAAGAAAAAATGAGAGATATCAGAGGCAATGACATCTCAATGATATTTCAAGAACCTATGACATCACTAAATCCAGTTTTTACTATTGGTATGCAAATTACTGAAACAATAATTAAGCATCAAGGCAAAACAAAAAAAGAAGCTTTTGAAATTGCACTTGAAATGATCAAGTTGGTAAGAATACCTGAACCAGAAAAAAGGTTAAATCAATATCCACATGAACTCTCTGGTGGAATGAGACAAAGAGTTATGATTGCAATGGCATTAAGTTGTAAGCCCTCATTATTAATTGCAGATGAACCTACAACAGCATTGGACGTCACAATACAAGCACAAATACTGGATTTGATAAAAATGTTACAAAGAGACATAGGTATGTCAGTAATGTTTATTACTCATGATATGGGTGTTGTGGCTGAGGTTGCTGACAGAGTCGTTGTCATGTTTGCAGGTAAAAAAGTTGAAGAAGGCACTGCTATTGAAATATTTCAAAATCCTAAACATCCATACACTAGGTCTTTATTGGCAGCTGTCCCAAAACTTGGNAGTATGATTGGTAAAAAACTACCAGCAAAATTTGTTAATCTTGATGTTAAATCTTCTGATGAACACAAAAATAAAGAGAAAATTTCAACAAAAAAAGTTGTAGAAATGAAAGATACTGTAAATAGGACTTCTTCTCCATTGCTTGAAGTCAAAGGTCTGACTACAAGGTTTTTAATCAAACAAGACTTTGGAAGAGCAGGTGGAAATATTCATGCAGTTGAAAATATAAGTTTTAATTTGCAACCAGGCGAAACACTTGGATTGGTTGGTGAGAGTGGTTGTGGAAAGTCCACAACAGGAAGAAGTATAATAGGATTAACGTCACCAACAAGAGGTGAAGTTTTTTTTGAAGGCGTAGACTTAACTAATTTAAATAATAAAGAAATGATACAATATAGAAAAAAGATGCAAATGATTTTTCAAGATCCTTTTGCTTCTTTAAATCCAAGAATGACTGTTGGTCAAATTATAGCGGAACCAATAATGGTGCACGGATTAGAGCCTAAGTTGGGATCAAATAGTAGGGTAATAAAATTATTAAATCGTGTTGGACTTGANGAACAATATTACTCTAGATATCCACATGAACTCTCTGGAGGACAGAGACAAAGAATTGGAATAGCTAGAGCTCTGGCATTAGAACCTAAGTTAATAATAGCTGATGAAGCAGTTTCAGCACTAGATGTTTCTATTCAGGCTCAAGTAGTAAACTTGATGATGGAGCTACAAGAAGAATTCGGTTTAACATATCTATTCATAAGCCATGATATGGCTGTAATTGAGAGAGTAAGTCATAGAATAGGTGTAATGTATCTGGGTGAAATAGTTGAAATTGGACTTAGAAGCCAAATTTTTGAAAATCCTCAACACCCTTACACAAAAAAATTGATGGCAGCAGTTCCAATTGCAGATCCAACTAAGAGAAAAAAGAAGTTAAACTTAATGAATGATGAAATTCCTAGTTTGTTAAANCCAATAGGCTATGAACCTGAATATGTTCAAATGATTAAACTTGGAGAGGATCACTACGTNAAACCATTTGATGGAATGAAGCTCCAAAATTAAAAGATATGAATGACCCTAAATTAGATTATAAAAATGAATTTCCTGTTGAATTAGTTAATCCTGACATTTCTCCTTACAAAAATTCTAACACAGGTATTGACTATGTTATTACATTAGATAGTGGTTTAAGTGGTCCACACGTTTTTATATCATCAATTGTACATGGTAATGAACCTTGTGGGGCACTTGCTATAGATTGGTTTCTTAAAAATGACTATAGACCATTAAGTGGAAAATTAACTTTAGGTTTTATGAATATTGAGGCTTATTTAGCATTTGATCCTCTTAATCCAAATAGAACAAGATGGGTTGAAGAGGATTTTAATAGATTATGGGCAGAAGGTGTCTTAGAAGATCCCAAAAGAAAAAGAACTAGTGAATTTTTAAGAGCTAATGAAGTTAAAAATATCGTCTCTCAAGTCGATTATTTGTTGGATATACATTCAATGCAAAAACCTTGCGTACCTCTTATGATGGCTGGAATGTTAAATAAAGGTATTGATTTCGCTCGCGATGTAGGCATGCAAATGCCAATAATATCTGATTCCGGACATAATGAAGGAATGAGAATGAGAGACTATTTTGGCTTTTCTAATAAAGAAAGTCAAAAAAATGCTCTTCTAGTTGAATGTGGGCAACATTGGGCCAAGTCGTCTGAAATTGTTGCAATTGAGACTATGATAAGATTTTTACGAACTACTTCAATAATGGATGAAAATTTTGCAGATGATTTTATCTATAAAAATAAAGTATTAAATTTTCAAAATGATGTTTATAAAGTTGGAAAAATTATAACTATCAAAAGTGAAAATTTTAAATTTGATCAAGATTGGCAAGGTTTCGAAACCTTAAAAAAGGGAGTGTTGATTGGGAAAGATGATAATGAAGAAGTATATGCTCCCTACGAAGAAACTATTTTAATTATGCCTTCCAAAAGATTATTTCCAGGTAAAACAGCAGTAAGACTAGCCTATAAATTAAGTGACTATTATTAGAAATTTTAGTGAAGCCTTGGGTTAAACATATCCCGCAGATGATCTCCGACTAAATTTATAGAAGCGACAGTTATAAGTAATGCAACGCCAGGAAATATGCTAATCCAAAAGTCGCCACTATACATATATTCAAAACCATTTCCTATTAGAAGACCCAAAGAAGGTTCGGTTATTGGAAGACCTAAACCCAAAAAACTTAGTGTGGCTTCTAAAGAAATTGCGTGTGCCGTTTGCAAAGTACCGACAACAATTAACGGAGCCATACAGTTAGGCAATATATGTTTAAACATTATTCGTGTGTTTCCGAATGCTAAACATCTAGCAGCATCAACATATTCTTTATTTATTTCAACTAGAGCACTTGATCGTGCTGTTCTAGCGTAATAAGCCCACTGTACTAAAATTAGAGCAATGATAGTTTTTTCAACACCTTTTCCAAAAGCAGCTAAGATAATTAAAGCAACTAAAATAGATGGAAAGCTTAGCTGAATGTCCACAATTCTCATAATTAATGACTCGTATCTACCGCCAAAAAAAGCTGCAGAAATTCCAAAAAATGAACCTATTATCAGAGCAAAAATACCTGATAGAACGCCAACTCCTAAACTTACCCTCAATCCATAGAATATAGCTGAAACCATGTCCCTACCTGCGCCATCAGTACCAAGTAAAAAATAATTACCAGAAAAATCTTCTGAAAATGGTGGTAATCTACTATTCATAATACTAACAGTATTGAGATCGTAAGGATCAGTCGGAGATACTAAAGGTGCAAATATTGCTACGAATAGAATAAGTAAAAAAATAAAAAAAGCGACAAGAGCAACCTTGTTTGAAGAAAAATCTTTACAGAATTCTANAAATTTTCTTAATTTTGGGTTCATTGATGATCCCCTTTAATTCTTACTCGTGGATCTAAGAACGTATAAATTATATCGACAATTAAGTTTAAAAATACGAAAAATGTTACAATGATCATTAAGTATGCAACAATAACTGGGCGATCAAGATTGTAAATTGAATCAATTATTAACTTTCCCATCCCAGGCCATGCGAACACAGTTTCAGTAACTGTTGAGAAGGCGATTAAGGAACCAAATTCAAGGCCAACAACAGTGACAATTGGAATTAAAATATTTTTCAAAACATGTATCAATACAACTCTTTTTTCAGAAATTCCCTTAGACCTAGCAAACGTAATATAATCTTGAAGAATTATTTCTCTTGTTCCGGCTCGTGTTAGACGTATGACTGAAGAAATTTTAAATAACGCCAAATTTAGTGCAGGTAAAAAAACATGAGATAGTCCATTTAGAGTAAACAAAGAACTATTTATGCCCATAAAGGTTCCAATCTCACCTCTACCAGTTGATGGTAACCATCCAAGTTGAACAGCAAATATCATGATAAATATAATACCAACCCAAAATGTTGGCATAGAAAAGCCTAAGATAGAACCTGCCATAATAACCTTACTTGCTTTGCTGTCAGGGTTATATCCTGCGTATATACCTAAAGGTATTGCTATAATTAAGGATATAAATAATGAGAACAAGGCCAGTTCTAATGTGGCCGGCATTCTCTGGATTATTAACTTTAGGGCAGGTTCTCCAAAAATAAATGAGCTTCCTAAATCCCCTTTAAAGGCGTTTACTAAAAAATACCAATACTGTTCTGTTACAGGTCTATCTAGTCCAAGTTCGCGGATAACTCTTTCTACTTCGGCTTGATCAGCTTCAGGATTAATTAGCATTTCTACAGGATCACCTACTAGATTTACACCTCCAAAAACCAAAAGAGACATAATAAATAAAACAAGTATACTTTGAGCGAATCTTGTACAAATAAATGCTGTCATTTTAGAATTCTTTAATAATAAGAACCAGAGCAAACNTGCTCTGGTTCTTAGGTTATAACTTATTTACAATTTAAATATGTTGCTATTGTTCTTTCATCAGTTCTTGGAGTGTAGCTACAAGAAGATTTTGCAGCCCAAGTATTCATTTGATAATGAATTGGAATAACACCATAGTTTTTACCAACTGCCACTTCGGTAGCTTCAGCTAAAAGTTTACCTCTGGCGTCTGANTCAACTGTTCCAAGCGCCTTTTGAATTAGCTTATCAACAACTGGATCAGAATGTCTTCCTCTATTCGCTCTACCCATACCAATAGATTTGTCATAAGTATGTAATAAAGCTCTTAATGGAGATGATGCTTCTCCAGAACCAGCACCCCAACCAAGGACCATAAAACTAAATTCAGGGCTCTTATTTGGACCACCTCTTGATGCTCTTTTGAAGTAAACAGCTTTTGGCATTGTTTCAACTTTTGCTTTAATACCTATCCTTGAGAACATCTGTGCAAGTGCCTCAGCAATTTTTGCATCATTGATGTATCTATCATTTGGACCATGGATAGTCATTTCAAAACCGTTTCCATAACCAGCATCTGCTAATAACTTTTTTGCAGCTTCTGGATCATATGGATCTGGTTTCATTTTATCTGAGACACCATGGAAACCTGCTGGTAATAATTGGCCTGCTTTTACAGCAATACCTTCCATCACTTTTGAAACCATTGCATCACGATTAATTGCTAAAGAAAGAGCTTTTCTGACCCTGACATCCATTAGAGGGTTTTTAATTTTACCACCACCTATTGCTGTAATATGAGGTGAATCCTCTCTAAATTGGTCCATATGAAGATAAATCACTCTATTAGAAGATCCGCTATTTAACTTAATAGTTGGATTTTTTTTCATTTTTGCAACATTTAAAGGAGGTACATTATCTATAAAATCTACATCCTTAGCTAATAGTGCTGCAATTCTTGCGGGACCAGATTTAATTGGCTTAAATAAAATATTTTTGTATTTAGGCGCTCCAGTACCTGCACCATGATAATTTTCGTTAGCTTTTAATACTATTTTATCTCCTGGCACCCACTCTACAAACTTATAAGGACCAGTACCAATTGCTGCTTTACCACTATTATAGTCAGCTGTGGTTGCGCCTTCTCCATTTTTCTTTGATATAATTTTAACTGTCATAATATCATTTGGCATCAAAGGATAGGGTTTCTTTGTTTTTATGTGAATTGTATGACTATCAATTTTAATAAATTCCTTTCCCTTTAANTAAGTACCAAAACCTGATGGAGATTTTGGAACATTTTGTGCTCTTTGAGCCGTAAAGAGAACATCATCTGCAGTAAAATCACTTCCGTCATGAAACTTTACACCTTTTCTGAGCTTAAATTCCCAAGTGGTGTCATTGATAGGTTTCCACGAAGTAGCTAAATCTGGATAATGTTGTTGGTTTTCGTCTGACCCAACTAATGTCCCATAAATATGGGTTGCAAATGCATTATTTGGACCAAGATTATGATAATGTGGATCAATAGAGCTGGGCTCTGATTTCAATCCAACAGTNAGGTCTTTTGCCAGTGCAACACTTGATAAAAGACAACTTATCAAAATAATAAAAAGTCTGTTGATTAATTTCATTTTTACTCTCCTAAAATATCCTTAAAAAAACATTGAATTAAAAATAACATAGAGTCAAAAGATAAAATAAATTTATATAATTAAATCTTTTTTGTTTTTTTTATTATAAAAAGTAATTATAGGAGGAGACATTGAACCACTTAGAAATTTTGAAAAAACTTCCCGAATTACAAATATTTAGTGATAAAGAATATAATTTAAACACATCTTTTAGGATCAATAAATTTGATGATAATATACCAATTGTATTCTTGCATGGTTTTAACGGGAATAGCAAAAGTTGGGCTTTTCAATTTTTACATTTTAGAGATAAAAGGTCAGTAATTGCAATTGATGCACCTGGTTTTGGAAAATCAGATGCTGCGGATTTAAATATGTTTGAGATTGCAAAGCTAGTGAATAACTTACTAACAAATTTAGGAATTAAGAAATTTGACTTAGTAGGTCACTCGATGGGTGGCATGTTAGCTCAAATTGTTTCAGCTGACTTTTCCGATAGTGTAAATAAATTAGTTTTGTCATGTACTCATAAAGGTTACGCATTACCGCCTCAGAGCCCTTTAAGGAAACCCTATAGTCAAAGACTTGAAGAAAGAAAAAAGTTGTCTAATGAAGAATTTGGTAAATTAAGAATTAAAAAGATGTTGCCTGAATTGAAAGATAAAGAAATATTCAGTTTCTTATCTATTATTAGTGAAGAAATTACAGAAGGTTCCATAATGTCAGGTGGAATGGCTATGCAAACACTTGATACTTCAACTAGTTTGTTAAAAGTTAATCAACCATGTCTTATATTAAAAGGTTCAAAAGATATTGTTGTATCAAACGATCGTTCTAATAGATTACAACAATCATTACCTCATGCAAAAGTATTAGAGCTTTCAAATGTTGGCCACGCACCTTATTGTGAAAACTCATCTGACTTTAACGAAGCTATAGAAACTTTTTTTAATTCATGAATGCNTTATCAAATAGATCATTTAGCTTATATTTTTTTAGTAATACGGTTTCTCTTTTTGGGCTCTGGATACAAAAAATTGGAGTTGGTTGGCTTACTTGGGAAATTACAGAATCTACATTTTGGACAAGTTTTGTAACTTTAGCTCTTATGGCACCTGCAGGAGTATTAGGACCATTTTTTGCTGTATTTGCAGAAAATTGGAATATGAGGGTAGCAAGTGTAATATTAAAAATATTAATGTTTTTAATTGGAATATTAATTTGGTTCTTACAATATTTAGATCAACACACACTATTTACTTTAGCTTTTTTGTCTGTTTTACAAGGTTTATTAAGTGCTTGTTATCACCCTGTAAGATTGGTTTTTGTCTCTATTGTTGTTCCAAAAAATTTACTCTCTAGTGCTGTAGGTCTAAATTCTGCATCCTTTAATGGATCAAGAGTTGTTGGTCCTGCTTTTGCTGGAGGATTGATAGCTTTTTTTAATCTTGAAGTAACTTTTTTGATTGCTGCATTAACTTATCTTCCATTGATTCCAGTCTTAATTTATATGCCCTTAAGAACAAGGATTAAGAAAGAAGTTTTACAAGGAAATTTTTTTCATAGATTTTTGGAAGGTGGAAAATTTGCGTTAAGGACCCCCATTATTCTAAAAAGTTTATTTGTTGTTTTTGTAAGCGCCTTTTTTGTCAGAGGGATGCTTGAAATTCAACCAACAATTGCAGGAGAAATATTAAAACAAGGGAGTTTTGGATTATCTTTAATTACAACTACTGCGGGTATTGGGGCCTTATTGGCGTCAATTTGGATAGGTTTTAGAAATAGTAATAAAAGTAAAATTGAAACTAAATTAGTATCAATGTTAATGCTTGGTCTGATAATAAGCTGTATTATTGGCTTTATTTCAGAAGTTTATACAATGGCCATATTTTTTACAGTNGTCGGTTTTACTACAACNGCAGTTGGTATTGGAACTCAAACAATTATCCAATTAGAAGTAGAAGAAGTTTATAGGGCTAGAGTCTTAACTTGGTGGTCAAGTATTTCTTTTGGATCATTAACAGTTGGAGGTATAATTTTAGGATTTGTGGGTGAATTCACTCCTTTAAGTAATGGTCTTATAATAATGCCAATTATTGGTTATTTCATATTTAAATTGATTCTATACTTTAAATTTAAAAATAATTTATTTAATTGATTTTATTTTAGCCTCTCTTTTGAAGATATATATACCTGAAATTGTTATAATAAATCCCCCTACAATTGTAGAAATTATTGGATGCGAGTTCCATATCAAGTAATCAAAAATAATTGCCCATACAATTCCTGTATAATTAAATGGACTTACAATTGAAGCAGGTGCTTTTTGTAATGCGTAAGTCATTAACAATTGTGTTAAAAAAGCTGATACACCTAGTCCAATAAATAACAAAATAACTCTTAATGAAGGTTCTTTCCACAAAAATGGTTGAAAAAAAGAAGTTAGAATAAAACTCACTAACATAAAGTAAAAGACTGTTTTTACAGGATGTTCAGTTGTCCCTAGTAATCTTAAAAAAATAATAGTAGTAGACCACATTAAAGTGCCAATTAAGGCATAAATTGAAGCAATAGCTATGGAGCCAGTTGGGTTTATTGCAATTACTACTCCACCAAATCCAATTAAAATGGCCAACCATCTTCGCCACCCTATTATTTCGTTGAGAAAGATTATTGCAAAAATACATGAAAAAATTGGTACTGCTTGAGATATTACTGTAACATCTGCAACAGGCAATCTTTGAAAGGCTAAAAAAAACATTATGTTCCCAGTAAGTCCCGCTAAGCTTCTAAAGAAATGAAGATAAGGCTTATTTGTTTTTAAAAATTTTATGCCTCCTAGCTTGTAAATTAGAGGTAATAAAAGAATTATTACAACCATGGCTCTTGCAAATGTAATCTGTACAGCATGGTATTCAATACCTACTAATTTAGCTTGAACGCTCATAATAGTTACGCAAAATACAGCCAAAATCATTGCCAGGATGGCTTTAAAATTATTAGAAGTATTTTTATAAATGGTTACTAAATTCAATTTAATTTATTTCTTCATTTCTGTAAGTTTTTTACTTTCTCTTAAAAAGAAAAAACATAAAAATGCTGAGAGAAAAGGATATAATGCAGAAAGTCTTATAGTTGTAATTAAGTCATAACCAAGATCCATTGATATTGCGAACGGCATTGCGCCAATTGATGCCCCTACAACTAATATCATTTGACCTGTGCCTTGAATACTACCAACATGTAGTCTTCCAAAATACCTTGGCCAGATATAGCCAAATAAAGATAAATTAAATCCATTATTAATTCCAAAAATGATCGCATAAATCATGGAAAAGGTAGNATCACNTGCAAAGGTTATGGATAATAGTGAAGCCGTGGTTATTAATAACGCAACTCCAATAATATTATGAGTTTCAAATCTGTCTAAAATTTTACCTGCAATAGGAATAAAGATAATCATCGAAACCATTGTTGGTATGAATAAAGCAGCTGCAGTGCTACTCGCCATTCCAAAGTATTGACTTAAAATTGTAACTTGAAAAAAATGAAGCGCAGTTACTAATGAAGATATAGAAAAAAATGAGAATGCAAGTATGTAGAAGCTTTTTTCCTTTAGGGCTTCTTCAAGATTGAGACCAAAAATTTTTTCATTATTTTTACTCTTTTTATTATTTTCTAAAATTCCATCTGGTTTAATGCTTACATCTTCAGGTTTATCTATTGCTAAGAAAATTAATGATGGTAACATGATCAACCATGTAGACAAACCTAGAATAACCCATGCCATTCTCCATCCGTAATTTGAAATTAAAAAGTCAGAGATATATGGATGTAAACCCATAGAAATAGCAAACCCTAAACCCATTAATCCAAGTGCAAACCCTCTTTTCTTATCAAACCACTGAGTTATAATATTCGCAGAACCAAGCATTAGAGAGCCTTGCCCAAAAAATCTTAAAAATCCAAATGCGATGGCCAACATTAGAAAGTTTGATGCAGCTCCAAAAATCATACATCCAATTCCAAGGAGTAAGACGGTATATATTAAAATTTTTCTTGGTCCGTATTTGTCAACTAATTTTCCCATTTTTGGCAATAGAAAAGCAGCAAATAAAGTTGCTATCATATAAGCAGTAGTAATTGATGTACTGGAAATTTTAAGATCTTGAGATATTACTGGTATAAAAGGACTAAAGGTATGAGATTGTCCTGCGCCACTCGTAAAAATACCAAGACTCCCGATTCCAACAATTACCCAGCCGTAGAAGAATTTNTCTTTTGTAGCTTCGAAAAATTTTTTGTTAACAAGAAACATGTTAATGATTTACTTCATTTGTTAACTAATTTACAAGTGTTTTTATATTTTATTTTTTAATTGCATTTACATACATATCAAGTACATCATTCAAAGATCTTGTTTCATCGACTGTTTCTCTAGTCTCTCTAGCAATTGGTGTTTTATTTGCCAGTGACATTATATCGGCTGCACCTTCGTGAAATTTTGAGGTAACTCCAGCATCAGAAAAAGTATTAGCAATTTCAAACATTTCTCCTTCCCATCTTGCTGCATCAAGAGGAATTCTTGGAACCATCCTTTCCATTGCTGATAATATATCAGGTTTGCTATATTCCAATTCAGCAAAATATTCAGAAGTAAGACCTAGTTTATGAGCAGTTGTCAAAACTGCTGCATGAAGTGCAAAAGTTCCTTTTGTTGCGCTAGCATAAACCATTTTCATTGCAGAAGCTTTACCTATTTCTAAACCTAAATCTTTTATTATAAATCCTTTTTTGTGGAGTAATTTAACTGGTTGAGTATTAGGTCCAGATATATACAACCTTGTTTGTCCATTTTCTACAATTGGATTGAACCCAATGATACCACCATCTATAAAATTACAAAACTTAGAGGATATTGAATCATTGATTTTTAATGCTGTTTCAGGAGATACAGCATTGCAATCAACATAAGTAATGTGTTTTTCTTTTTTTAAAATTACATCGTTGACTATTTTAGCTTGTTGAAGAGCAAATTCAGGAGGCAGTATTGATAATATNATATCAGAATTTTCAACAACATTTTCAATCGTACCTAAATCTTCAAAACCGGATAATTCAGCCAGTTTTTTAGTTCTAATACTTCTCTGACTTAAACAAGTTACAACTCTAAAATTATTATTTTTAAATGCTTTTCCGCATCCATGGCCCATATCTCCAGGCATTAATATTGCAATTGTTTTTGACATAAAATTTTAAAATAAATGTTTTAGTACTTTTTCATTGGGCCACCATTTTTTTCCCAATCTGGAATNCCTCCTACATTAAGAACATTTTTATACCCCATTTCTATAAGTGTCTTACCAGTTAACGCAGCCTGGCCGCCAACTCCACAGATAAGTATTATTTCCGCATCTTTTTTAAGGTTATTATTGTAGAGTGGAGTTGCCTCATCAGCGACAAACTCAATTAGGCCTCTTGGAATTTCTAGACCATCTAAAATTGTTCCTGTTTTTTTAATATCAGAACTATCTCGTACATCTATAAAAATTGCTGATTTTGATTTATGCTTTTCAATTGCTTCCTTTACGTCAATTTTTTTCACAACTTCGTTAGCTTCTTGAAGGTAATCTTTTGCTGTTTTCATATTTTTCTCCACTTTATTTTAGTTCAACTGCCCTATAAATTGTGGTTGTGTAACCGCAGTCGTCATCCAACAATTTTTGCAATCTTTACTTACAGATGCTTTTTCTAAAAGCCATGTTAAATTGTAGCGTTTATTATCGTATGCGTCTACATTAACTGAATACGCAGCTTTGTTTTTATTTTCTTCGATTAATTTAATTTTGAATTTAGTTGAATTTAACAATATTTTATAAGATGTATCAGAAATCATTTTTTTGAAATTACCAAATGGTCCTGTATATCTCTTATTTTCTGGATGTGCAAACAGCCAACATTGGTAAATGCCAGAATTATTTTTAATTGAGTTTGTCTGAAGGGAGCTCATTTGAAGTTCAACAACTTCCACTGACGAAAATAAATCATTTGGCAAAACGTCGCTAATAGCTTTATTTATGTTGATTAAAATAAAAATAAAAGAAGAAATAAGAAATAATCGCATGTTTATCCTAGAAAAATTTAAAGTAGTTTATATATAAGGCTATATTTCTTAAATTAAATGGAGCACTAATGTTTTATCAAAACTTTTTCAAAAAATTCATAAAATTTTTTACAATAATTTCTTTAAGTCAATTACTAGTGGTATCCTCCTTTGCTGCTGGAGGTGGTGGAGATGACAGTAAAAAGATGGATGTTAAATCAAATTATTACTATAAAGCGGTTAAATTAATTAATAAAAAATCATATGAAGCCGCTATAGATAATCTTCTTAAGGCTGAAAAAACCAATAAAAAAGATGCAGACATATATAATTATCTAGGGTTCTCATATAGAAAAATGGGTAATCTTGATAAAGCTGCCCAATATTATGATAAAGCTCTTAAAATTTCTCCAAAGCACAAGGGTGCTCTTGAATATCAAGGAGAAATGTTTCTTACTCAAGGAAATTTGAAAAAAGCCGAAGCTAATCTAAAAAAACTCAAAAAAATATGTTTTCTTGGGTGTAAAGAAGAAAAAATGTTAAAAGAATCAATAATGAAGTATAATAAGGGTCAGAAGAGCTCATATTAAACATTATATTTTAAATAAGGGAGAATATATAAATGAAACAATTTGATGAATTATCTCTCTTAGAAATTGTTGATGAAGTTAAAGATGGAGATTTGATTGGAATTCCAGCAGACTATTCTGGAGTTCCAATGNNGTTCACAAAAGAACTAATAAAAAAAGGTGTAAAGGACTTAAAACTATACTGCCTTCCTTTGACCACTATACAAGGTGATATGTTAATTGGGAGCGGATGTGTTTCTGAGATTGAAGCAGCGGCCGTAACTTTGGGTGAATTTGGTTTGGCACCTAGATTTTCAGAAGCTGTTGAAGCAGGTCATATATTAATAAAAGACTCCACATGCCCAGCATTGCACGCGCAACTCCAAGCCACTGAAAAATCTGTTCCATTTATGCCTCTTAGAGGGGTAATTGGCTCTGACATACAAAAATATAGAAAAGATTGGCAAGTAATTGAAAATCCTATGAAATGTTCAGGTCANAAGAATGAGCCAATTTTGTTACTTCCTGCAGTCCAGTTGGATGTATTAATATTTCATGCACCTTGTGTGGATAAAAATGGAAATATTCAAATTGGGAGAAGACGGGAATTAGCAACTCTTACACATGCCTCAAAAAAAGTATTTGTGACAACTGAACAAATTCTGGATATTGATTTTTTTGATAACGAATTATCTGCTGCAACCTGTTTGCCGGCATTATATGTTGATGGAATATCGGTTGTTGAAAATGGAGCGTGGCCTTGTGCGTTACCTGGTGTTTATGGTCAAGATAATGATGAAATCAAAAAGTACTCTATTGCTGCAAAGACACAAAAAGGCTTTGAGGAATATATGCAAAATTACTTATTTAATTAATTTAAAGGTTTAATTTTTTGATTGAACTTAAGAGAGAAGAGTTATTAATAAGTCAATTAGCTGATTTACTGGTAAATGATAAGCATATAGCTGTTGGTGCTGCATCACCAATTCCAGGTGCCGCGGCTTTGCTAGCAAAAGAAGAAGCTAAACTTCAAAACAATAGAATTAGGGTTACAATATTACATTCCAATAAATATAATAATTTCACTGATGGTGCTAGAGAACTTTTTGATTGCGCCGCTCAAGGTAGAATAGATACTTTCTTTCTAGGAGGTGTTCAAATTGATGGCGAAGCTAATATAAATTTAGTAGGNACTGGAAGTTATACAAAAATACAAAAAAGATTCCCAGGCTCATTTGGGTCTGCTTTGATGTATTTTGTAGTTCCACAAATTATTTTATTTAGAGAAGAACATTCACCAAGAACTTTAGTNGANAANGTAGACTTTATTTCTGCGCCTGGATTTTCTGANGAAAATATCTACAGACCTGGAGGACCAAAATTTCTATTAACNAATAGAGCTCTATTCAAATTTAACAAACAAAAGAAACGTTTCTGTCTTTTAAAAATTCATAATAATGAAAGCNTAGAAAATATNATTAAACTTACAGGATTTAAATTTGACGTTGATGATAAAATAACAAATATGTCTATCCCAAATAAAACTCGTATAGATATATTAAGAAATAAGATTTCNTATATGGTCTCAGAATTTTATCCAGANTTTGCCGATAGGATTTGGGGTATTTAACTCATAATGAGAAGACCTGTATTATTACTATTTATTTTAATTAGTACTTTTTTACTATCTTACATTCATCTTCAAGAAATATTCAATTTAGATAAATTCAAGGAACATCTCACATTTCTGAAAACATGGGTTAATGAAGAAATTTATATATCAAGAATTTNATTTTTTACTTTATATGTAATATTTTCAGGTTTGTCTTTCCCTGTTGTCCCTACTATTTTGACCATTGCAGCTGGAGCCTTGTTTGGAGTTATTGAAGGTGTAATTATAGTTTCCTTTGCCTCTACGGTTGGGGCATGTATTTGTTTTCTATTATCGAGATATCTTTTAAAAGATTTCATTAATAATAAATTTGAAAAAACAAAAGTCATTATAGACAATAAATTTAGCAAAAATGGTATTTATTATCTTTTAAGTCTTAGATTAATACCTACTATTTCGTTTGTATTAATAAATTTAATTATGGGAGTGTTACCTATTTCGCTTTTTAGGTTTTACTATATAAGTCAATTAGGAATGCTTCCTGCAACAGTGATTTATGTAAATGCTGGCTCAGAAATTTCGAAAGTTAATAGCATTAATGACATTATGTCATTTACTCTTATAGTAAGTTTTACATTAGTAGCTATTCTTCCAATTTTGATAAAGTTTTTAATGAACTATTTTACCAAGCTAAATAATATTTAAGTGTTTTTTCTGTTTTGCACTAAATTTTGAACAACTTGTGGATCAGCCAATGTCGATACGTCACCTAACTCTTCATGTTCATTTGCAGCTATTTTTCTTAATATTCGTCTCATTATTTTACCTGACCTTGTTTTAGGAAGACCTGGGGCAAATTGAATTAAATCTGGTGTAGCAATAGGACCTATTTCTTTCCTTACCCATTGTTTTAATTCTGTCAATAATTCATCTGATGTTTTTACGCCAATATTCACAGTAACGTAGGCATAAATGCCTTGACCCTTAATTTCATGTGGGTAACCAACAACTGCTGCTTCAGCTACATCTGTGTGAGCTACGAGAGCAGACTCAACTTCTGCTGTACCCATTCTGTGACCAGACACATTTATTACATCATCAACTCTTCCTGTTATCCAATAATATCCGTCTTCATCTCTTCTACATCCATCACCAGAAAAGTATCTTCCGGGAAAAGTTGAAAAATATGTATCTATAAAACGTTGGTGGTCACCAAAAACTGTCCTCATTTGACCTGGCCAAGACATATTAATACATAGATTTCCTTCAGTGGCTCCAGTTAATTCTTTGTTATCACTGTCAACAATAACTGGCAATATTCCAAAAAAAGGTTTTGTNGCAGAACCTGGTTTTGTATCAGTGGCTCCTGGTAAAGGGGTGATCAAAATCCCTCCAGTTTCAGTTTGCCACCAAGTGTCCACTACTGGACACCTTCCATCACCAACAACATTGTTATACCAATTCCATGCTTCTGGATTAATTGGTTCTCCAACACTACCTAAAATTCTCAGGCTGTCTCGTTTTGTTTTTTTTACTGGTTCACTGCCTTCAGCCATCAATGCTCTTATTGCTGTAGGAGCAGTGTAGAATATATTAACTTTATGTTTATCCACTATTTCCCAGAATCTACTTACAGTTGGGTAGTTTGGTACACCNTCAAACATTAATGTAGTAGCNCCATTTGATAGTGGNCCATAAACTATATAAGAATGTCCTGTTACCCAGCCTACNTCTGCAGTACACCAATAAATTTCATTTTCTTGATAATCAAAAACATAATGATGTGTCATAGAAGCATAAACCATATATCCTCCAGTTGTATGAAGAACTCCTTTNGGNTTACCTGTCGATCCTGAAGTATATAATATAAACATTGGATCTTCGGCNTTTATTTCAGCGGGTGGACAATTAGCTGATGCTTTTTCCATTTCTTCATGATACCAAATATCTTGGCCGTCTATCCAATTAATTTCAGCTCCTGTTCTTTTAACTACAATTGTAGTTTTGCACATTTTAGCTTTTGAAATGGCCTCATCAGTATTAGATTTTAAAGGTATCTTTTTTCCTCCTCTTATACCCTCATCTGCAGTAATAATAATTGTTGAATTACAATCCTCAATTCTTCCAGCTAGAGCGTCTGGAGAAAAACCACCAAAGACAACTGAATGAATAGCTCCTATTCTAGTACATGCTAACATTGCAACTGTTGCTTCTGGGATCATTGGCATATAGATTGTTATTCGATCACCTTTTTTTGCACCAGCATTTATCAATACATTAGAAAATTTACATACCTGTTCATAAAGTTCATTATAGCTAATATGTTTGGACTCATTTGGGTCGTCACCTTCCCAAATAATTGCTGTATTATTACCTTTGGTTTCTAGATGTCTGTCTAAACAATTATAACTAGCGTTTAGTGTTCCATCCTCATACCATTTGATATGAAGATCTTCTTTNTTATAGGACACATCCCTAATTTTTGTGTAGGGCTTCATCCAGTCAATTCTTTTACCATGTTTTTCCCAAAATTTTTCAGGAGAAGTAATAGATTCTTCATACATTTTTTCATATTCAGCNTTATTTGCATGAGAATTTTTAATTATGTCAGAGGATGGTTCATATAAATCTTTATTAGTCATTTTCTAATCCTTTTATATTTCTATAAATTATCTTCTAAAATTAAATTAGCTTTTTCAATATCTTTAATNTCAAAAACCTTTTTAACAATATCTAATGAGAAACCTCTTCTTGAGAGAGCTCCATACCATTTATTTTTTAATTCAAATTCATCAATTTTATTCTCTAAATTCTTTTTATAATATATACCTATATTTTTTTTCTTAATAAAATTTATTGCTGCGATCATTTCTGCGTTTTCATGACCCTCGTCTACTGTATTAATAGCACATTTGATTATATCATTTGATATTCCTTTTTCATTTAATTTTGCATAGATAAATCTTTCTGAACCACCTTGACGTCTGATTGAACGAATTTTTGTCTCAGCAAAACGCTTGTCATCAATAAATTTTGCTAATATCATCTCATTTTTTAAATTTCTTATTATTTTTATTTTATCTAAGTCTTCTAAATTAGCTTTTAAGTTAGATAGTTTTCGTTTCATTGTCTTTTCAAACTGGTGAACTGAAACTTCATATCTAGCTAAATAAGACATTGCAGATTTTCTNAGTTTCTTNATTATTTTTTCTTCTTCATTCATGCGAAATTTNNTTTTTTTTACTAAATATAATTANTTATTAATATATATAGATTATTAAAATTATAAATATTTATATNGCTGGAGAGAAATTTTTGAAAAATAAAAATTTAAAACTTGGGGTTAAAAGAGAAATTGGAAAGGTAAATTGGACGGCTTTATTTACTTTATACATTAAAGAAGTAAAGAGGTTTACGAGTGTGTTTTTACAAACTATTACAGCCCCAATGGTAACTACTTTACTTTTTGTAATTGTGTTTTCAATTGCGATTGACAGAAATGCTGGATTTCATCAGGTTGAGTTTATAACATTCTTGGTTCCAGGATTAATTATGATGAGTGTTATCCAAAATTCTTTTGCAAATGCTTCTTCAGCTTTTATGACTGCAAAAGTCCAAGGATCTATTGTGGACTTATTAATGGCTCCTTTAGGGCCAATAGAAATTTTGATTGCTCATACTTTAGCTAGCGTCACAAGAGGATTATGTGTTTTTACAGCTTCTTTTTTATTGTTATGGATTTTAGGAATCATAGATTTTCCTAAAAATATTTTTTGGATGATGTTGTATTTAATTCAGGGAGGTATCACATTGGCCATAATTGGACTACTTGCTGGNATATGGGCTCAAAAATTCGATCAATTATCAATAATTTCAAATTTTGTTATTCAACCACTAGCATTTTTATCTGGCACTTTTTATTCAATTGAAAGACTACCTGANTCTCTAAAAATTTTAGCTTATTGTAATCCATTTTTTTATGCTATTGATGGGTTAAGATTTAGTTTTATTGGATTAAGTGANGCATCTCCTATATTGGGAAGTTCAGTTTTACTTTGTTGTAACTTTGCACTAAGTATATTTGCTTGGTATATACTAAAAACAGGTTATAGGCTTAGGTCTTAGTTAAAATAATTTTGGAAATCTAGAATGAATAAAATTCAAAAAATCGCTGGTGTTTTATCAAGTCAAGAAATTTTAGAATTGATTCATAAAAACGTAATTANTAGTGAAAATGGNATTGAAAAAGATCTAATCCAACCAGCCTCTATAGATTTAAGATTAGGTATAAAAGCATGGAGAGTGCCCGCCTCCTTTCTTCCAGGTAAGGGAAATAANGTATCTAGTAGATTAAANGACCTTGCAATGCATGAATTTAGTCTAATAGATGGTGCTGTTTTAGAATGTGGATGTGTGTATATCGTCAAGTTGTTAGAAAANGTAANTTTGACTGATAATTTAACNGGGATTGCAAATCCAAAAAGTTCTACTGGAAGACTGGACGTTTTCACAAGANTNATTGTTGATGGTNCAATGGAATTTGAAGAAGTTCCAGCTGGATATCAGGGACCCTTATATGCAGAAATATCTCCTAGGACATTTTCTGTTTTAGTAAGAACTGGTTCGCGACTTAATCAATTAAGATTAAGAAGAGGACAGTCATTTACTTCAGATAAAGAAATGGAAATATTGCAAGAACATGTTGGATTGGTAAGAAATCAAGATAATATTAATCTCCCTGATAAAATTAAAAATGGTGTTCCTTTATCTGTAGATTTAGTTGGTGAAAATGGTTTGATTGGTTATAAAGCTAGAAAACATTCTATGCTTATAGACATTGATAAACCAAATCATTATAAACGTGAATTGTTTTGGGAAAAAATAACTNNAGAAGATCTTTTATACCAATGTGGTGATTATAAGAATAAAAACAATCAAGGGAGTTTAATACTCAGCCCTGATGCATTCTACATATTAGCTAGTAAAGAATACGTTTCTGTTCCGTCAAAGTATGCTGCAGAGATGAGAGCCTATGATACTAAGGTTGGCGAATTTAGAGCTCATTATGCTGGTTTTTTTGACCCTGGATTTGGTTTGACAGAACTTGGTGCTTCTAAAACCAAAGCAGTATTGGAGGTAAGATCTCATGATGTACCTTTTTTAATAGAACAAGACCAGACAGTCTGTAGACTTGTTTATGAACCAATGGCAAATGTACCAAGTATCTTGTATGGTGAGGCTGGAAGCTCAAATAATTATCAAGCTCAAGGACTAAAATTAGCTAAGCATTTTATTTAAAATTTCTTATTTATTTCTTTTTAATTATTATTGTATATTCTTATAAATTTATGAAAGTTTTAGTATGACAATAAGCCCATCTATAATGACTACATATGGAAGAATTGATATAGCCTTTACGCATGGTAAAGGAAGTTATTTATACTCAGAAGATGGAAAAAAATATCTAGATTATGCAAGTGGTATTGCTGTTAATGCATTTGGACATTGTCATCCAAAGTTGGTGGAGGCTTTAAAAGATCAAGCTTCGAAATTATGGCATACATCTAATCTTTACAGGATCCCAGAACAAGAAACTGTTGCAGAAAAACTTGTAAAAAATTCGTGTGTAGATAGAGTCTTCTTCTGCAATTCTGGTGCTGAAGCAACTGAAGGGGCTGTTAAAGTTGCTAGAAGGTTTGCATGGGCAAACGGTGA
>FUFK010037844.1_pt1 | contig 29454 bp, 50 predicted proteins | sample 1021851 | NCBI WGS metagenome assembly FUFK01 (sample SAMEA51879418, study PRJEB19060) | metagenome | reverse complement strand
TGAGTTGTCAAACGGTGTAGAAGTATAATCTGCAACAACAGAAGCAGGGAAACGCTCCATGCCACTAAATGTTAGATTGTATCCACTCATATCGCCAAAAGCAGTTCCACTTGCAGCAGTTCCTGTAGTTAACTCTAGTCCGTTCTCTGCTCCTAAGCAAAGTATTACATCGTGACCGCCTGTTGCAACTCTTGCATTAAGCTGAACGAAGCAAACTAGTCTGTTTTGTGCTAGTAATTTAATTTCGTTCTGGTCAGCAGCAGTTAAGCCATGTAACATGATAGTTACACTTGGCTCGTAGAAAAATGTTCCATTTTCTGCACTACCTGTTATAGTTTCTGTAAAGCTACCTGTTCCTCGTGGTAACTCGTATTTATATAACGTGTCGGATGCACCTCCTGCAAACTCTAAGTCTGTAATAGAGCCAGACTCTGGGTTTGTTAATACTAGATCAGCAACTTGAGCAAAGTAAACAGCCTTGATACCACCTGTTGAAAATTTGCAGTCTAAACTGCGACCTTTTGTTAATTCACATGCCATGTTTTTATGGTTTTAGGTGCTATTGGCAGGTAACCGAAGTTACCCACCTTAAGCTGTTTATAATTAGTCTAATCTTACAATATCGCCACCTTGTGCGTGTTGTGTACCTCCAGTAAACTTCGCTACAACTCTGATGTTGTCGCTTCCGTCCAAGTCTTGCATATCAAGTACACGTATTTCTGTGTGGTCAGACACCAAGTCAGTTCCGAAGAAAAGGTTGCTTTTTTGAGCAGCTACCATTTTGTCTTCTACCATGCCTGGGCATACTGCAATTTTCAATCCTTCAAATTCTGGAGTGTATTGCCCCATGTGGTTGAAAGGGAATGCAGATAATGCAGAGATAGCATTGATGTACAATCTGTAAGTAGTTGGGCTCATGTAGATGTATAAGTCCTCTTTAGTGTAAACTGCAGAAGGTATAGCAGCAGCAATNATGCCTAAGTTNNNGATAATGTTAGATGCTGTGAAAGCAGTACCTGCACCNCCNNNGTTGTCAGCNTCTACNATAGCAGNATCGTTCTCAAAGTGACCGTTACCTGCATGCATAAATCCTGTAAACTCGCCTGCGTCAGAGTCAAGTCCTTGCCAGATGTTAGTTTCTACGTGGTCAGCAATAGTTCCTGCCAAGTGAGAAAATAAGAAAGCAGTAAAGTCGTCAGACATTCCTCTGTTGTGAGCACCTGCAGTCATTTGAGCAGCTTGCCAGTCAGCAAGTAAGTCTTTTTTACAAAGGTCAACGTTGATTTGTAACTCTTTAGGGTTAAGTACACGCTCTGTTAAAGTTAATGTACCTGCATCTGTAAAGTCACAAGTAGCATCTACGATCATTCCAGATGTAGCTACTTTAGTGATGTTTCTTTTAAATTTAACATTCTCAAGCACTGTTAAGTACTCAAGTGATTTGCTAGACTTTAACGCTGCAGCAATATACTGTCCTGCGTGTTCGCCTGCGTAATTTGAAGTAATTGAAAATCCCATTTTCGTTATTATTTATTAAGGTTATAGTAAAATCTTTGTTTAGCATCTAACTTGTCGTAGTCTGCTTTTGATAATTCAACTCTGTCAGTTGAAAATTTATTTAGTGATACAGCTTTTTCTGCAGGTTGTTCTCCTAGTTCTTTAACTTGTGCAGATAAGTTTGTGTTTTCTTCTTGTAATTCAGCAATGTTTTCGTCTTTTGCTAAGTTCTCGCCACGCAACTCGTCTAGTTCTCCAGATATTCTAGCGATGTCTTTGCGTACCTCTTCTAGCAATTCTTTAACTACTGCTCCAACTTCTGCAAAAATCTCTTTTTCTACTGCAGTCATTTCTTCTTTGTCGTCCTCGTAGTCTTTTTCTTCTTCTTCTTCTGCTTCTGTTTCTTCTGCTTCTGCAACCTCTAATACAACTCCGTCAGCGTCAACTGTAAATTCAACACCTGCTTCTGTTGTGTAGCTACCCTCTGGTAAAGGAGTTTGCACACCGTCCTCGCTTAAAATGTTGATCACAACACCTGCAGCAAGTTCTTCTGCTTCCGATACAATAATAGTTCCGTCAGCTAGTTTGTCTTCCATCATTAGCTGTACTTCGTTTTTTTCTGTTGCTTCTTCGTCAATACCAAGAGCAACTCTAATTCTAGTTTTTAAATCCATTTTTAAGCTGTTTTAAGCGAGTTTTTGTAATAATATATAGTAAACCCTCATTTTGTTTCGTTTTTACTCTCCGTCTATTTGTTTTAATTTGCTCTGTGCCCAACGTATACCAGAGCTACCGCCCCAAGCATCCCACATTAAGCCACCGCAACCCTCTGTATATGGCACATCTTTGTGCTGTCTGTGTCTTTCAAAACTAGCCATTCGTGCAATAGTGTCTCTGCTTATAGGTTTACGTCCTGCTAATTGACTTGCTCTTGTCCAACCTACTCGTGTACCACACTTACTGCCTGTTTTTTCCTTAAATTTTATTGCCTTTTTTGCATTGTTACTTGCACTTTGTGGATAATCTGTGTAGCTGTTTTGGAATGCATTAAATTCTTTTTTTTTTGCTTCAATAGGTACACAGTTAGGCACTTTACGTCCGTCCTTTATTTTATGTCCGTATGGCTCGTAACCTGCTTGGCAAGGGTTAGGATCAATTAGGTCTGTCTTATCACATTCTACACAATCTTCGTCTAGTAACTCTGCTAGAGTTTTTATAATATCATGGTCAGCACAAGGCATGTAAACAGTCTTATCGTCTAATGTATGCTCATGAGTACCCTCGCAACCCATTTGTTTAGCAACTTCTAATGCCTCTGCTTCTGTATCGTATAAAGGTAACTCCATACCGTCTGCTACCATACTGCCGACCTTTGCAAGTTGTTCCATACGATCAACGAAATAGCCCTCTATTGACAAGCCTTTTAGTTCTCCGCTTTTTATTCTCTGCCATACATCGTCATTGTTAACTCTCATGCTAACAAACCATGTGCCAACAGGTAGCTCAAAGCCATACAAATTGCTCTTGTCTTTTTTGCTGTCCTCAACTATCCAACTCTCAATAGTATGCACACCTGTAACCTTGTTCTCATGCTGTATAGTAGCATTGTTAGTGTTCTGGTGTTTCATATATGCTTCTGCAGCTTGACGTACTGTTTCTGCTGAAAAATGCACATAGTACTCTTTGTCCTTTTTTGCATCGTATCTATATATCTGCTTGTATGGTATAAGGGCAGGCGACACTAGTAATCGTTGTTCCTTGTCTACTGCAGCTAGGTTTAGGTTGTTTTCCTGTGCATTGAAGTAAATAAAATCTTGTTCAATAGCAGGATCAGTAACCAAGCTAATAGCATCAATAGCTAGTGCTTCGTTATCTTTGTCAATTACAAGTTCAACAATGTCGTATGTATTTGCACTTCTGCACTCTGCTAAAGTATTGTACATACAATCTCCATTGTCGCCCCATTTGTATTTTCCGTTGTCACATTTTTTACATGGCATAGTTTTAAATTTTAGCTTTTTGTCTTATTTTTTCTAATGAATTTTGGCTTTCTGTTATATCGTCAGTAACTACAAATGCTTTTACAGCACCAAGTGTTACGCCCCCTGTACTTGTGTCTAGTGAGCCACCCTCTGAAAAAGGCACACCACCACCTGCTTCGTTAATAGCAGAGAGCACAGGTTTAAACATGCGTGAAGATCGAGCATTTATCACTGTTTCTCCTTTACTTAATCTTGCTCTAATGCTATCGCTACCGCCTGTTCCTTGTCCTCTTACTGTTCCACCTCTTGCAAATTTAGGTTCAGGTGTAGAGGTTATTTTTTGCACTTGTCCTAGTCCACTTGCAACCGTCATAGCAATAAAAGGTAAACCTAGTGGTAAGCCAAATTGTGAGATCACTTTTGAAACACCTTGAAAAGTGTTAATAGTAGCTTGTGCTATCGCTGCCGCTTTACCTGCTTTGCTTTCTTGTCCAAAAACATTTTGCATTTGTGATAGTCCTGTTTGTAGTCCTGCCATTTTAGCTGCAGCAACAGCTTGTTCGTCAGATATTTTTTTATCTCTTAAAGCATCGCTGTTAGCACTCTCTTGCTCGTCAAATTTTGTGTTAATTTCTTGCTGTCTTATTCTAAATTGTTCCTGTAAAATAAGTTTGGTTTCTAAGTCCTCTGTTTCTGCAATTCGCTTTTCCATTTGCTGCTCTAAAGCTAGCAACTCTCGTTCTCTGTCAGTTTCTGCTTTCATAAGCAATAACTCGTTCTCTGCATCTAGTCGTGTTTGCAACATCTCAAGTTTTTGAGCATCTCGTTCTTCTTGCTCTGCTAATTCTTCGTCTTCTGCAGCTTTTCTCTTGTCTGCAGCTTCTTTACGTATCGTATTTACTTTATTGTTTAACTCAATTTGTTTGCCGACAGCTTCCTCTCGTATGTTAAATAAATCAATTTCTAGTTGTGCTAACTCGTCAAGGTCTTCTGCACTACTTTCACTTGCTGCAACCTCTTCTGCTTTTAGTTTAAGTGCTAACTCTGCATTAGCAACTCTTTGGTCAGTAAGTTCTTGCTCAATAGCGAATGCTTTTTTTGCAGCCTCTAATCTCGTAGCTTCGTCTTTTGTCAAGTCTTCTGCTATAAATTTTAACTCTTGCACCTCTGCTCTACGTCTTGCTGTTTCTACATTTAGCTCACGTTGGCTGTCTCTTAATCTATGCGATGCATTAGTCAGTTCAATCATTTGCTTAGTTTCTTTTGCAATTTCTTCTCCTATTCCAGAAACAGCACCCTTTACGTCTTCAAAAGCACCCTTAACGTCACCTTTAAACACTTTGACAATAGCACCACCTACTTTGCTAATGCGATCTGTTATAACAGAAATAGCAGCACCTACTGCTTTAAAACCTACTTGTAAAAGTTCTGCACCTTTTTTAGTTTGTGTTAAGTATGTGACTAAAGAGCCAAATGCTACAACAAGCAAGCCAATACCTGTAGAAGCAATTCCTAGCTTAATAACATTAAATAAAGATTTTGCTCCAGAAGCCATCTTGCCTCCAAATGCCAAACGCATGCCTAGTGCAGCTTTTTGTGCCTGCTGACTTACAAGCGATAAAACACTTCCGCCAATTTTTTTAAGTTCTCCAAATTTTTGCTTAACTGATCCAATAGTAATGCCAAACGCACCGAAGTTGTCTACGGCAGATTTTACTTCTTTGTTAGTTTCTTTTATATTTTTCTTTACTTGCTCTAGTCCTTTTTCTGCTTCCGCAGTACTCATTTTGAGCTTAAAAATTATTTCTTCGTTGCTTGCCATTCGCCTAGTAGTATGGGGTTATTTTTAGTTTTTATTTTATTATAACTTGTTACAGCAGGTAAAACCTCTTTTAGTGATGCTAAAGCCAAATTGATCATATCGCCTTGCAACTTTAAAATTTTGGGTGTACTTTTTTTATCCATTTCTAATCTCTGTTACTCTTAGTATTACTGTCCAATAGCTAGTTGTAGTTCTAATACCTGTAGCTAGTAGCTTTATGTAGTCTGGTGTTCCAGATACAGCACTTAATGTTAAATCGAAGCTATTCAAAGCTGTGTCGTTCTGTTCGCTAACTTGTGTGCCTACCTGTGTTAATGTGCTGTTAGCATATTTAAAAGTTGTTCTGCCATAAGCACTCCAAGCGTCATTGCCTGTTGGCTCTAAAACGCTAGCTGTATAATCAATAGCAAAAACACTTTCGTAGCTTTCGTTTATGTAAAACCTTTTGTCTGTTACGTCTGAAATAAAAAGCTCCTGTGTAAGCACACCATTTAAAAAACCGTAGTAGTGTAATATTGAATATTTGCTTCTGTTAGCTTCTGTGGTGTTGCCTATTGCAATTTCTCCGTCATTATCCGTATATATACCTCTGCCAATAGCTATGCTATTAGAAGCCGAAATATTGTTACCATCGCCTAGCACAATATTGTTAACACCTGCAAGAGTATTAGCGTTTCCACGTACGCAGTTTTTATTGCCTAGGTATGTGTTACCTATGTTGCCTGTTCCATTTTTGTTATTTCTTTTGGAACTTTTTTTGTTTATATTACGATAATAACACTTGCTGTTTTTATAATGATAGCCATAGCTTAAACAGTCCTCTTGCGTGCCTGTTATAGCTGTGCCTTTTGCTTCATCTGTGAAAAGCACTCGTCCCTCTTCTGTTATCGAATGTATTTTTTTAGGCATATTATATTCTGTAAAGTTCAACCCTTGATAGCATTGTAGGATCGGAGTTATAAGTTATTTTATTTATTCTGTAATGCACGCCTTTTATTTCTATTTTTTTTTGAAAGCTCCAATCATGAATGTCAGATGCTTTTAAGTTAACTTTTATTTCGTATAAATAACTATCGTCAGTAGCATAACGCTCACGTATGTAATCGTCATAGTATTCGTTATACAAAGTTTTTGTACTCAAAACCTCTGGCAATTCTCCATTGTAGTTTTCAGTCAAGCCATAAGATAGTATAAGTGTGTTAGATGTGGCATTAGGTATATGATCTGAATATATATGTGCTGTGCTAGTTTGAGTATGTTTGCCAGGTAAAGCTACTTGCCCTAAAAACAATAAGCCTCCTACCGTTCCAGAGGGATCAAGGTCAGGTATATCAATTAGAGTGCTATTTTTATAAAACAATCTAGGTTTGTTCATAAAGCTTATTATTCCGTTTTGCGTGTCGTCCCATGTTCCTATATGTAGTAAATTGTCAATAGGGTTAACGTCCTCGTGCATTTGCACATAAGCAGGTGCAAAAACCTTTAGCTGTATAACCTCGTCTTTTTTAGAAAAAGGGTTTATAAGTATTTCTTGTGAGCCATATTCTTTGCCTGTAACTTCTTTGTATTGTTGTAGGTAATAGTCGTCTTCGTCCTCTGCAAACATAAATTTAATGCTTCTGATCTCTTTTAGAGGTTTAATAGTAGCATTTGTAATATCAATTTTTTCGCTCCAATCAACAACGCTAGTGCCAACGTAATTGCTATATGGCTCAATGCTAAGTATATTCTCGTTACTTTCAACTACAAAGTTAAATAGTTTAAAAACGTCACGTATAACGTCAGCCATTTTAACATCTGGCATATTGTTAGCAATTATGTCGCTAATACTGCTACCTGTGTTTTCTATTACAGTTATGCTGTTAGTTGCATTCAAGTTTCCAGATGTTGGAGTATCAACTATGTTAACACCAGATGCACTTGCAACAAGTCCAAACTCAACTGTGCTACCTGCATCAAAAACAACGCCTGCAAACTCTGATGTAATATTGATTGCGGTAGTTGCTCCTGCATTCACTAATACCATGCCCAACGTTGACGTGCTATTATATGCAGCAGTAGCGTTACCAGATGTGATGCCTACTAAGCTGACTAATTGGTAAGTGCTAGTTGTGTTTTGTATAATAAAAGTAGCATCAACGCTAATTTGGCTGTATTCAGAAAAAGTGTAAACCCCTGTTGTAAAGTTCATTCCATTACTATCATTTTGCACGTCAATTATAGGAGTATAAGTAATGCTAGAACTACTTGTGCTAATTGCAACAGGCGAACTGTCTAGGTTAGCAGAGGTGTCGGAGCCATGGTGATAAAATTCTTGTGAAAAATTGTTAGTGTCCATTCCTGTTCCGAGATCAAAATATATGTTTTTGTAGGCATCTGATGCCATAAAATCGCTGTTAACCTCAAAACCTGCAAATGCAAATATTTTGTCTGTTATGTATTTTAAATTAACAGAAATAGGGTAATTTTCGTAATAGTCTAAATTAAATAGTTGGTACTCTGTGTTAGTAAAAGGGTTAGTCATTAGTTGACTGTTACCTACTAATGGGTATAGCACATTTGTGTTTTTATTAGGAAAGCTAGTAATAAAAAAACCGAAGCCTGCTAAGTCTTGGTTGTCGGTATAAATACCATCAGTCCAACTGTTAAGCACGTTGTCGTAGTCAACCGAAGCACTATAGCCACCTGTTGCAGCATTGTAATTTTGCAAATATCTTGTATGTAGTATTTCTCCTGTTTCTAATTCACTCAACAATGTATCGCCTAGCACCTCGAATAAATTAGCAGAGTTGTCATAAATTACAATTTTGTAATAGTACTCGTCACCTTTTTTATTTATGGCTAGTAGTTGTAAAAAACCGTCTAAAATCATGTAGCCGTCTACATGTAACTCTGCAGGGTAAGACTTGTCAGCATCAAAACTACCAGTATTGTATCTGCTAGTATCGTAGTAGTGATTAAATATTTTGTTGTTATGTTTAGTGCTAGGTACTAGAAAGTCTTTTGAGTAATTTGTGTCTTTTCCACTTAAATCAGCTATGTCGTCAATACTATAAGTGATGCTTATGTTTTCATCGCCTAAAGTATCTATTTCGTGCCTAACGCCCTCTATTGTTACGTATAAGTTGATCATGTTCTTTGTACTCTGTAATTGTGTCCGACCTCTAGCTCTAAAACATATTGTATTAGCTTATCATTAGCATTGCTTCTAACAACGTAGTCTTTTTCTCTCACTACTACAGGCATAAATCTGTAACTGCCACGTTCATTGAATGTTGCCCATTGCACAACAGGACTTGTAAAGCAACCTTTTAAGAATTTAGCTTCCTCTTCTGTAATAAAGTCGGTGTTGCATTCTATTCTTTGTGTNACTGTATTGTTAAACACCTGCAGACCTCCGTTAAAAGTTTTGTAACCCCAACCGTCAGATGTGCTATTTGTTTCATGTCCGTAATTTTGTCTGTATGTTTTTCTATTACTCGTAAATGTTTGAGTGCTTAATTTAGTAAAATTATAATAGTCCCAAGTGCCAAATTGGTTTACCCAAGCTAGTCTTATTGTTTCGTAGCCTTTGCAGTCTTCTTCAGTAATGTCAAAAATTAAAGGTCTATATGCTTGTTGGCTACCATTGTCAAAAAATTCTACTGTGTAAAAACCTCCTGTCTCTATGTTAGAAGCTGTAAGGTGACCTGCTTGTGTTAAGTTTTTAGGTCCGCATCCAAAATACAATAAGCCATGTTGCCCCCTCGTGCCATCTGGTGATGTTTTAAAAAATTGATTTGCCACAGGTTCCCACCCTCCATTAGTAGTATTATTAGTTATGCTAGCTTGTTCTACTAACGAGCCATTAGCATTGTAAAGTTTTATAAATATACTGCTTAAGTCTGCAAAAGCATACGAGTCTGTGCTATGATCACGATGCCCTCCGTTAAAAAATCCAATAGTGTGATGTTGATTTTTTTGTATTTTTTGTCTAAGCGTGTCGTCACTTAATGAGCTATCTGTTGGAAATTTAGTCAAAGTGTACCTGTTAGTGCCTGTTGAACTATAGTCGAGTATGTTTAAAAAACTTTCTCCGTCTAAATGATCGCTTACTGCATTCCAGAAATAATACGATTGGTTGTAATACTTTTTATTGCCAGAGTTGTCTGGCATAGCAAAATATCCGATAGTAATTTTTTGCCCTTCGACTACATATTCAACTGCAACGTCAAATGTAAATTTTCTTAAATTAGCCTTGTTTTTATGATAGTTAGTTATCATGTGTATGCTATTTATGTCAGATGCATCGTGGCCAGTTGTATTGTAATATTCGTCTATGTCTGTTTTTACAAAATCTTGTATAACGCTCTCTACATTGAAATATGCAATAAAGTTACTCTCAAAGCTTGTGCTTTTTTTCAAAGTAACCTCGTTTCCTGCACCTCCGCTTTCGCATCTAACACGCAATATGTATTTAACATTGCTAGGAAAATGCCAACTTCCGTTATACAGCACTTGTCCGTAAATACTGAAAAAATTTTCGTTAACACACATTATCACATGATCATTGTATGCAGGTGTTATCGATCTTTGTGTTTGCGTCCATAACGCTGATATTTGTCCCATTGTTATAGTTCTTTAGTTACTGTTCTTATAAATGCCTGTGCATCTTTTGCATAAGCTTTAGCAAATTGTCTAGGCAATGTTTTTATTGTTGTTTTTAATGCTTTTGTAAAAAAATTGCTCGGCTCTATTCCATAAAGGTAAATTTTTCTAGCTACTACAAAAACCAAGCTTTTGCGACTTATAAATCGCCCCTTTTCGTCACGCACTCCGTCTAGTCCTTTACGCACTACCCACTTATCAATAGCACCAAGGTTAACAGCTTTTTTTGTTCCTGTGAATTTAAAAGGACTTTTAGGTGCGTTTGCTGAACTTTTAGAGCCTTGTATACCCTTATCCACTATATTAGTGTAAGGTGCTCCTAAAAATCTTAATTCTAAAGTGCCTCTGTCAACGTTAAGGTAATACCCTAAGCTGTTTTTTAGTTTTCCAGATGTAGTTTTNCCTNTGCTATCAAGTATTTTTTGTGCTAGTTTGACGGTTTTATCGCCAAACATCTCTGCAACTTTTTTTACATGCTTCGTTTTCACTATGCGGTAGCTATAAACAACTCTAAATCTAATGTATCGCCACCATGTGGGTTGTGAACAAAAAGCGACTCTATGTCATCTGTAGATGTTATGCCTGCTTTGCTAGTAGCACCATTTCCGTTAGGTGTAAAGTATGTTACACTACAGCCTGGTTTCAATTCTGTTGCAGCAGAGGTTGCACTAAATGCTTTTGTTAATAGTAATACATTTGTATCGTCTAGGTTAGTTACTCTTATGTACTTAACGTCATCTACATCGAAGTTAACTCCATCGCCTGCACTTGCAAAAGTTGCTAGTGTAGTTGTAGTGCTAGCAGGTATGCTATGTATTCTTTTAGATACATTGCCAACACCTGTTATTGTTTTGTTTACATTTTGATCATAAGTTGTACCATTGATAGTAATTGCCTCGCTAATTGATACTGTTAGTGATACTGCTGTTACTGTTGTTGCCATTTTTTATTTTTTTTGCTATTATTTACTAGTATTCTATTAAAGTATATTTGTTATAATATATAAATATTTATTGTTTGTGTCGGATAGCTGACGAATAGCTGTCGGTTTATATATATTTGTCACAAGCATTAGCATCAAATTCCACTTGCACACTAAAATTAGCTGCCCACCCTGTTACCTCGTTATCGAAACGCTCTGTAAATGGCTCGCAAGTAACGTTGTCTTGTATTCTAAAACTATTTCTGTAGTCAGTTACTCCTGTTACACTATCTGAATTACGTAAGGTAGCTATAATTGATCCGATAGTTAGCAAGGTATCATTGAGCACATAGTCCTCGTTGCTTTCATCTTTGCTCACTAAGTCCATTACGATAAGTTGAAAATTGTATGTTAAGGTGCCTGTATCAAAACTAGCATTGTCATAAGCTAAATGAGCAAGTGGGTAGGTTGTTTCTGTTAGGTCAATCTCAAAAATATCGCCCTCTGTAAAACTTTCAACGCCTTTAGCACTACTCATTATACTAGTTATAATTCTAGTAACAGTTTTGAATGGTAAAAATGGTAAATTGTAACCTTTGTGTTCTATCATGATTTTTTGTTTTGTACTCTATTTAGTTCTGTTTGATAGCTTATAAAATTAAAGCATTCGTCAACTGTTTTATTAAGGACTTCGTCAAACTTTAGTATATCGCCATTTGCTAAATTATAGATCACGCCATACCACCCATAAGTTTCGCTAAATGCTTCTTCGTCTGTTTGGTACGCTTGCGTCTCGTCCTCCTGTCCAGGTTTGAATATGCTTGCGTAATTCTCACGTAGTCCATCGCAATAGTTAAAAAAAAACTTGCGGCTCCGTTAACTACATCAATGCTTAAGTTATCCAGAAATAAATCTGCCCTACTTTTTGCAGTTATAAAGTCGTAGTCCTCAATGTCGTATTTGCCATTCTTTTTTTGCTTTGTGATAGGTCTGTAAAGTATGCTCATTATCTTGTGCATGTTTTTCCAATTATCGTCAAGCAAGTTATCAAGGTCGACAAACTCCTTAAGCTTTAATCCTGCCATGTTAGGGTGGAAGCCATACTCAATGTCGTCAATAGTGAATTGTAGTATTAAGTCTTCGCCTGCTTTTTGCTCCATTAAATCAGCAATTCTTTTGCTAGCTTTGTTAGCAATTCTTTTAGGCATTTTTTCAACAAGTTGAGGATCAGCACCTGTAAAGCAAGCAATAATGTGCAACTGCTGTTCTGCTTCACTTAATTCGCTATTGTAAGTACTCATGAATTGCATGTACTTACGCAAACTAATTTCGCTCCACTTGTTAGGTATGTAATGTTCTTCTTTGTTAATAACTAATTGCATATTGTAATATATAGATTTTTTGTTTTGAGTATATTGCAGCTCATTGTTTTATTATATAGGGGGTATGATTGCTTAACAGCATCTGCCCCCTTGCCTATTGCACGAAATACTTGCCATCGCTTTTTATTTCAAACCAGAGTCGCATCATGAGTGCATCGCTATAATCTGGTGAACGTCCTATTGCTGTTTTTACATCGTCTTTGCCAATCATTTGCACCTTTGCATCTTTGTCAAAGTTTTTGCGTCTTACCTGCTCTAGTTCCTGCACGATCATGTTCTGCACCTTAATGTCCTCTGTCTGTATGTATATACTTGATTTGTTTATTGCATCTGCTAACCTGTAATAGCATTGTGTTTTTAGGTTTGCGTAATTCTCGTTCTTTAATGCTTTGCTATTATTCACAAAACCTCTGCAACGCAATATGTCTTTACAACCTCCGCCAATTCCGTCCTCGTCTACAATAATATTGCTTAATTTAACACCATACGTTATCTGCATATCTTTTATGCTCTTAGCAGCCTCCGTAATGCTATTAGATGCCATTGTAATAATACGCTCAACACGTAGACCATTCCAGAGCATGATTACTGTCTTGTCTTTACCATACCTTGCAATGTCTGCTGTTATATAACTTTCACCACCCTGTATTGTGTCATTCTCAAATGTGCTGAGTATAGCATCGTAATTTATTAGCTTGTCCTCGCTGTCGTCATATTCCCAGTTGCCAAATAGTAACCTCTGCTTGCTAACCTCATCTAGTTTAGATAGTTGTTCTTGGTAATGTTTCGATACGTGCTTATTGTCTGTTACTAGCGACTGTATAAACTTCCTATGCTCTGGTAGCTTATTCTCTTTGTATGGTTTGTAAAATTTACTGTAAACCCATTCTTTGCTAGGGTTACATGTTAGGAGTATTTTAGGTTTCAGACCAAACTCGTCTAGCTTATAACGAATACGTGAGCCAAGTATCTGTTTTGCCTTCTCTGTAATCTGACTGCACTCGTCAACAAATGCTGCTGTAATTTCTAGCGATCCTAGTGAGTCAAAGTTTCTGTCTGATGGGTATGCAAATAGGTCTTTTAGCAATACCTCGCTACCATTGTAGAATGTTATAATATTGCTACCTCCATTGAACTTGTAATGCTTTCCTGCTTCTAGTTCCCATTGTTGGCAAACCTCAAAAAAAGTGTTAAGAGTAGTTTTCTTTAGGGTATCAAGTTTGCTACGTCCAATAAGGCAACGTATTCCGTCATGTTGTGTACATAGCCAGATAATCCAAGCACAGCCCAGATAGGACTTGCCACCACCTGCAGCACCACCGTATAAAACCTCCGTTGTAGTTTCATCTGTAAGGTAATGTAATGCTTGTCCTTGTTTACTCGTTAGGGGTATTATCGTCATCTATTACTAGCTGTATATTTACAGGTTTATCGCCACCAGAATGCTCTAGNTCTTGTCGTTCTACATAGCCACGCTTTTTGCCTTTTGTCTTTAGGTAGAATATAGTAGCACTTGTATTTCCGTCACCTATCTGCTTGTGTAATTGACTTTCCGCAAAATCAAGAGCAATGTTTTCTATTTCTAGTACTGCTTTCCTAAAGTCCTCGTCCTCATTTAGCCACTTNTAGAATGTNGANCTGCCTACGCCTACTGACTTNACTGCTGTTGTTACAACGCCTAGTGTTTTNNCTAATGCTTCTAAAACTGCNTCCTTTTTTATGTGTCTATTTTCGTCCATGTTATATGCCTTTAATCGGAATTTTTACAATAGGGTTAAGATCAAAACCTTTTATTTTGCTACCTCTTTGTGTAGTATCGTTCTTCACTATTTGATTGCCCCACTTCTTTTGCAGGAGTTTAAGCTGTTCTATTTCTCTGCTCATAGTTCTATAGTCAGCACAGCCACCTTTGTTACCGTGGTCTTTTTTTACCATGAATGCAGAGTTAATTCTCAATAGCTTCCTGTATACATTGCAATTTTGTATGCAATAGTCGTAGTCCTCTTTTAAAGGTAACCTCTCGTCAAATACAAGTTCGTTATTCAAAAAACCCATAAAACTAGCAGAAATAGTGCTTTTCAAAGCAAAAGGTGTGTATTCTCGATAACTGCCTTTGTCGCCTATTATGTTAACGCCCCATAGTCTACACCCAAATTGTTCGCAAAGATCGAAGCCTTGCTCTATAAACTCTGTTACGTCCTCTATATTCTTGCTTTTAGGTAAACCGTCCTCTGTGCTCCAAAACTTCAATGCTTCTATGTCATCGTCAATTATAAGGCCTTTGTCTTTAATATAGTGCTTGAGCATGTAATTTCGTACTCTTGCTATATTGCCACCAATTTCGTCTGGCATTATTTCTACTTTGTAACCCTCGTCAATATATTCCTGTGCTTCAAACTCATGCACACAATATGTTATGCTTGGTATTATTCTGTGAGTTTTTACTCCTTTAGCTCTTTTATAGCTCGGTGCGTATATATTCATGTTATATGCCTTTTATAGGGTGGTTAAATCTAAAGCTAGTTTTTTTCCATTGCATAGCTTTGTAACCCCACTTGTTGTTGATTAGAGTTGCGTAATATCTTTGTTGTGCCCTGTCATAACCTATAACGCTATCTGTACCGCCATCTGCTCCGTAAAACTCTGCGTTGTATTGGTTATCTTTTATAATACGTCTATTGTTATTCATTTTCTGCAAATAAAAGTCAACGTCTTCGCATATTCGTAGCCTCTCGTCATATCTTAAATTGTCAGTAGGGTTTACCAGAGTAATGCCAAATATAGGTTTTGTTAAACTAAAGGGTGCCATGTCTTTTAGCTTCATAGTATCTGGACTATAGTCAAAGCCACCGTATTTAGCACCCATGTCTTTTGCCATGATCTCAAGCTTCTCCATTATTTCAAGAGTTTCGTCAGCAAATAGTTTNANGTTTTCNTTTTTNCTNCGNAANCCTGTGAAGTCGTCATCTATTATCCAACCNTAGTTNTCGTTTTCACGCTCTGCTATAAGATCAAGTATTGCATTNCGTTTTNTNGATACACTTCCGTCTTGNTCNTCNGGTATNGTTAATACAGCATCGCCATACTTNGCACNATAGTCATCTGCTTGACTTTNNGGNACTACTATGTAACCTGTTTNCAGATACTCGTAAGTACGCACCTTGTCTGCTCTTTTATATGACGGTATGTATATGTTACACATCTTTAATGCCTTTTAAATATTCTGCACCATTGATAACTCTGCCAATGCCCTTGCTCCATGGTTTGCCATTCTGTCTTTTAGAGTGTACGCTTTTAAGATCAAAATGTGTTTGTGCAGATAGCCAGTCAACGTCATTGTCAAATAATAGTACAACGTAATTGTGGCTCTCGTCCAGATATTCGCTAAAAACAATCTCTTGTTCCTCTATTTCTGCTTTTTCGTTTAAGGTAGGCACCTCAACACCCCAGTCAACAAGTGGCATTTCATGCATATTATTTGCAAGCATATCGTAGTCCCACGTACCGAAGCTAGCGTTGTCCTTAACTACAAACTCGTCAATAATATCTTGCCTAGTTTTTGCAACTCCTTTTTCTTGGTATTTAATAATCGCTTGCTCGATCATGTCTTCGGTCAATATAATTGTAGGCACTTCCTTATGTCCTAGCTCGACCAAAGCTCTGTATCTCATATTACCGCCTAGTATAGTCATGTTTTCATCTACTACAATAGGTCGTATGTTAAGCATAACGTCAAAGTCCTCTAAACTCTTTTTTAGCTTTTTAAAGTTTACTTTGTCAATAGTTCTTGGGTTTTCCTTGTTAGGTATAATCTTGCTAATATGTACTGTTTGTGTTTTCATTTATCAGTGGGTTTTGATTTTTTAATGTTTCTAGTTCAAATTGCAAATGGTCTATTGCTTTTTGTATATCTTGTTGTGTAGGGTTACCTGGCTTTTTTCCTGCCCTTAGCAGATATGTTACTGCTGTTCCGATGTTATACGTTAATTGATAATCGCTAATAACTTCGTGTGCTCTAATTTTTTTTGTCTTGCCTACGTAGTAGCTAGGTAGTTTTTTATTCATCTTTTGCAATTTTTCTGATAGCATCAAATACAATACGTAAACACGATCCACAATTTGTAGTCGGTCTGTAACGCGTTTGATGTATCTCGTTATATAATTCAACTAGTTGTTTTTTTGTTTTATTATCTGGTGCAACTCCAGACTTGCAAGCATTGTATAATACCTTAGCTTGTGCTTTTTGTTTTTCTGTTACCATTTGTTTTGTGGGCAATTTTCAGTTTTCCATGCAGCTTTTGTTTCAATAGGGCAACCGCAGTCTATACACTCTTTATGCTTGTGGTCAAAATAATCGCACCTGCTACAAATATGCACCCTGTCGTAATATGTAGCTGTGTCTACATTTTCAAAACCTCCTAAAACACGTTTAGCAACTGCTTTAAAATAGTTATAGCTTTGTAGCATCAATTTTGGTTTGCTCATGTCTGTATAGTTTTATAACTCCATAAAATGTATTGTTACCAGAAGCACAACGCACTTGCATTATGTCAACGTCTTCTAGTTCTACTTGATCAAGGTCAAGCACATATTCAAGCTGCCCCTCTTCGTTATATACCTCAATAATAGGTATGTCGTACCCTACTAATTTTGCAAACTCGTCATAGTTCATTTCGCAACTCTTTTAATCTATTTGCTATATGTTTTTTTACTCCTTTAATCGTATAGTAAATGCTTATCCTACTGATGCCTGTTTTTGCTGATAAACTAGTGTAAGTATATTTCGGGTTGCGATTGTCTCCTAATACATATAGCTTAAATAATTCTCTGTCGTACCAATACAACTCGCTTAAAATCTGGTCAATAAGGTCTGCATCTTCTTTAATATATAACTTGTCTGGCATTTGTTTTTTGTTCTGGTAAGCTTTGTTACCGTCATGGAAAAAAATATGCTCGTATATTTTTACGTAAGTATAGTAGTATTTACTATTCTTGCTGTAATAGTTTAGCTTGCACATTCTATTAAAGTATCTGTATATGTCACCAGAAGCTATTAGTCTGTTTACTTTTTCTTTTGGCATTTCTAATAGCTGTAAAAAAACCTCTTGTGTGAGGTCATCTAAATATTTTGCAGGTATAAAATTACGAGCAATGTTCTTCAATTCAATACATAGCTTGTTAGTAAGCATGGCACAATACTAGCAAAATATTTGTATTATGCAACAATGTTGAAAAGTTTTTGTTAACTTTTTTTTGTTAACTAATAAGGTCTTGTAATTTTTCTTTGTACTCTTTGATCAATTCAATTAGTTCTTGTTTAGAGTACTTTAGACTTGATTTGCTTAATTGTATTACGTTCTCGACTGTCTCAACACCATACTCCGCAATAAGCTTCTGTCCGAACATGTATTGCTCTCCTTGTCTAAACATATTGCAAGCAACGCATTGTGGTTTGCAATTTTGCTCATGCCACCTTGTACTAGTGTGTCTGCGTGACTGAAAATGTCCGCACTGCATTTCTTTGACAGGTTTAACAACTCCGCATGTATAGCATTCTACATTGCCGATGTCGTCTGCATAGTACCAACGTATGTATTTGCTAAATACTGCGTCTAGTTCTTTTTTGAGTTGTGCATGCGTTTTACTTTTTCTTGCCATTGTTTATTCTTTTGATCTGTTCGGTGCTCAAAGTATAGAGTTAGAGCAGTCCAAGCTATTGCAAGTATAAGCAAAATTATTGACAAGGTATGTAGTGGTGTCATTTTGTGAGTTGGTTTATCCAATGTTTTAGTTTACCTACTGCATGATTAGTCCATGTAGTATTAAAAGTTTCAATTAAGTCGAGTGTAGGTATCTCCATAACTAGCTTACCGTCAAGCACATCTCTAAATGTTTCTTCGCCAGTATCTGGATCAACTTCTTGCTTTGGTACAGAAATGTAATAAGTATCAAATTCTATAAAAGTTCTGTTACCGTCAACCTGTATGCTAGTTATTTGACTTACCTCTGTATTGATTTGTTTTTTGTTCATAATTTTATGTATTTACCTTTTATGTATTGTTTTATGTTTTCTAATCTTTTGTATTGTCCTCCGTAAGATATTAAAACGCTCGGTGCACCTGCACTACCAACACTAATGTTGTCTTTGTTTAAAAATTTAAGTCTGCCTTGAATAAAGAAAATAGCACTTGCTTTATACCATACCTCGCTAAAAAACATTTTAGTTTCTGTCCTAGCAAATACTAAAGCAATACAGTTGTTATGTTCAGCACATTTAGTTAGCCAAAGCTTTGTTTCTCTGCCATAAGGTGGGTTGCAATAAACACTGCCAGACCATTCGCTAGTTAAGCCATTGTCTTTTTTTGTGTAAATTTTGTTAGCTATTTTATTGTAAGGTTGTTCTGGACTGCATGGATCAAGATCAAAAACACCTAGTGCGTCTATTATATGTTTTGGTGTATACCATTCAGAACTTTCGTCTGTTTTTTCAAAAGTAGTATTCATTTTAGTTTTTTTGCTTTTTTTATAGTATTGCCTATGCGTTTAACATTTTCTGTATGTGCTTGATAATCAGTAAGCAAACCCTGTTGTTTTCTTAACATCTCGGCTTTTTTATAATCTCGTAGCCATACATTCCATGTCCTCACATTGATAAAGCAACTAGTACCCTCGTCTCCATTCCTTATGCCTTTGCTAATTGCAAAGCGTACCTCGTCTAATTCTAAACGCCCATAATTGTGTGCAAGGTCATCTGCTAATAGTGTACCCATGAGGGCAATAGTTTCTGCTGTAGGTTTTTGTCCTAGTTCAATGTATGCTTGACTTACAATGCTAACACATTCAGATTGTAACGCTTTTTTGTTATTTGCGTATAAATACCATACTTGTTTAGTCTTGTCCATTTATTATCTGTTGTGCTTTTTGCCAATTAGTAATTTGTTCCTGCACCTTGTTAGGTGTTTTATTCATAGCTTTTTCGTCTATATTTCTTTGCCATGTTTGTAGTCTTCTTTTGATCTCAAAAACAGGTTGCATTTCAAAACGCATTTTTGTTCTGCTTTTGTTTTTTTCCGTCCAATACGAAATAAAGCCACCTAAGACAGTTTCGTCATGTCCATGGGAGCATTCCATTACTTCATCGTAAAAGTCATTAAAACGCTCTTGTATGTCCTTTTTAGGCACCTTTGTGTCACTACTTTGGTATTGTCTGAACTTTACAACGGTAACAACTGTATTTTTAGCATTACTGTCTAATTTGATATAGCCAAAGTCTTTAAGTCGCATTAAGCGGTCATAAACTGTAGTCGGTGGTATCTGTAATTCTTGACTAGCGGAGTTTCGTCCTGTAACAAACTGCCCTGCTTTTAGTTTTCTGCCAAATACTGTTTTTGGTTTCGTGTTTGCTCTTAATAAGCACCATACAAAAACCTTAAGCAATTCGCCGTTTTCAAAAACTCCGTTGTCAAGTATTTTTCTGTATAACTTAATGTAGCCACTCATTATGTAAACAATTTAAGTTGCTTTACTGCTTCTGCGTCTTCTGGAAAAGAGTAAACTGCGATGCTAGTGTTTTTACCAAGTCTAGTTTTTACGCTTTTGTACTCGGTATAAAAGTCATAGCCATGATCGTTTTTCAGTTCCCAAATACGTGTAGCTAATCTGGTTATGCCATACTCCATTATAGCTTGCCAACTTGTAATTGTTTTGTGATCTTTTAAGTGTTGTAAAATAACGTCTCTCTGTGTCATTGTTTTAGTATTAAATTAAGCTCCTATTAGTTTGCTCTCTTGTTCCAGAGCATACATTTTTTTGTCAATATCTCTTTGTTGCTTTTTCAATGTTTCTAATTGTTGCAACCATGATAAAGCATTTTTGCTTTTGAATACGCTTTCGCTGTCACTCATGTATCTGTCATATAAGAGCTGATACAGCTCGTTGTATTCTGGATAAATTCGTATGTCGCTCATGTATAGTTCGTGCTTCTTCTTGTAGAAATAAAAGCTAGTCCTATCTCTGTTCATAAGATCACAGGCTTTAGCTATGTCAATTCCTATTTCACAAACTAAAAAAGCACCTACTACCTGCCTTGCAAGTGATATATTCCGTTTTCTATTAGCTGTGTCTATTGAGCCAAAAGGTATCTCCATAATGTCCTCGGCTATGTATTTAATCTTGTTAACTTCTTGTTGTATCATTTTTCTAGTTCTTCTTTATTCCAAAATTCGTCTGCCATTTTTATAAAGTCTTTACGAATATAACACTCGTATTCGTCATAACGCAAGTTAAAAAAGTCATAGCCAATACCTGTTTTGTTGTCAACTAGATATAAGTCAATGCCATGATCAAAAAACTGCACGTCAACTAACTTAAAACCCATTGCCTCAACGTTAGCTTTAATATCGTTCTCTGTATACACAAAGTTGTCTATTGTATGCTTCGCTCTATACTCGCTATCGCAATAACCTATGTCGCTTCCTGCTCTCATGATTAAAAAGGTAAGTCTTCGTTAGTATCTACAAAAACCTCGTCTTGCTCTATTTCAGTATGTGCAGAAATAGCAAAAGCATTTGCACTTGTATAATACTTGCCATTGTACTCATTGCTAGACAAACTAAAACGTACGTCTATCTTTGTGCCTACAGCAACTCCATTGATTTGTGCTACATTTTTCTCGCCAAATAACGTAAAGCAAACCTCTGGTCTGTATTCTGCACCTGTATCAAGTACAAAATCTTGCTTAATCCAATCTTTGCCTGCCTTTGTTTTTCCTGTTTGTGGCTCTAATACCTTGACTAGAGTACCACTAATGTTTAATGTCATATTGTTTTTGGTTGTTTATTTTTAGATTTTTTAAATGCTTCTGCTTCGTCCTCGCCATATACATCGCCAACTGAATACAGCCCTGCTAACTTCAATACAGCCCTGCTCATTGCTCTTTTTTCTGCCATCTCGATTACATACCAAGTATTGCAGTTTCCTGTCTTAAAATCTCCTTTTAATGCAGAGCCGAAGGTTTGTATAATACTGTCATCGCCAATTCTAGCCATTGCTTGTACTACTGCAAAATCTGGTTTGCACTCGATAACTTTGTATTGTATCTCAATACCTCTGTTTGCTTGTATCTTATCAATACCTGCTCTGGTAATGATCTTATAATGCTTGTGGTTATATACGTCCTCGGCTGTAAGTCCGTTTTCTGCGTATAGCTTATTAAGCATGTCTTGTTTTTTCATTGTATTATCTGTATAAAGTTATAAATAAGTTCGTGTCCTTTGTATGTGAATGCTAGGCAAAATAATGCAGATAGCATAAGCACACCAAATAAAGCGATTAGTGGGTTTTCTTCTTGCATGATCTCTTAATTTCTGTTTGTAATTTTATCATTCCGTCAATAGCATCTTTTGCAACTCTTATTGCTCCTTGGTGGTAGTCAACTCCAGACTGGTCAAGGTTTACTTTTGCTTGCACCTCTGCATCTTCATACATTTTTAGCCTTGCTTTAAAATGCATAAGTCTATGCTCTATGTAAAACAATACTGTGCCTACGTCAATTTTTTCAACGTTAATGTAAGTTTTCTCTGTAAGTTCTCTGAAATAATCTTTGCTTAATTCCATAATGTTTAAATTTGTATAAAAATAATTAGTATTTGGTTAATTAACAAGCTTTTGTTAAAATATTCATTCGCTCGATTTCTCTAGGTCGAAACACGTGTTGCACCTCTGTCTTGTTTGCAATATGTTTTTTTGCATCTATGTAATAATTCCAATACGCTTGCACACTACAATCTGTCTTGTACTCGTCTGGCATACATTGTGGAGGTTGTGTAAATGGTAAATCTGAGATGCCTGCAGGTGCATTATATAATACTTGTCTAGTTTTTACGTATGTGCTGTGTATTTTACCATAACGATTGTAGTATTCTATATTTATAGAAACAAAGTAGTCATATAGCCATTCGTAATTTGCATAACTTGATCTTGCCCAGATAGTGCTAGGGTGATTGACGTATGCTTTTTTATAAGGAATGTAACTAGTGTCAAAACCATTTTGCTCTGCAATAATATGGTGTGCAGTACATAACATTTGAGCAGTCTCTAGTATCATTTTTACAACATGCTTATTGTATAAATAAGTAGGTGCTTTGATAGGATCGGGGTGTAGATAAAATATGTTCATTGTTTTAGTAAATTATTGTACAAATATAATACGTTCTAGGTTTCTGACAAGCAAAAGTTTAAAAAGTTTGTAAAAAAAATGCCCTATCTCTAGGGCACTTATGTTACTAACTGTAAATTTTAAATATGTCATCTAAAGCTTGCATGGTTTCGCTTTGACTTTCAATTTGTTTCTCACGCTCTGCAATCTCATTCAATACTGCAACCCACCTGTCCTCCAGAAAGCAGTTGCCGTCATTTGTATAAATGTTGTAGATCAAACTGCCAATGCGATCTTCGCACTCGTCAAAAACGTCCTCTGTTTCGTAGTCGATAGGTATGTTTTCTCTATATTGTAAATTGTAAGCAGTTAGGTTAGCTACGTAACCATACCAGATTGCTCGTTCTTCTTTTTCGTTTTGTGCCCACTTTTTTGCTAAAGTGTTTATTGCTTTTCTTGAAAATAATGATACAGACATTTGTTTTAGTTTTAAATATTAAAGTTCTATTTGTTTAAAAAATTTATAAAAATCGTCTTTTGTACAATACACTACATCGCCAGATTTTTTGTGTATAACTTTGATGTATTTTGTAGAATAGTTTTTTGAAATCGGACGTGGTATTGCATCACTTTGGTAAACATGATCCTCTGTTATTGACTTTGGGTTTTTTGAGAACGGAAACCCTAGTGCTTCGGCATTGTAATAGTATTCTTGCATTGTTTTAGTTTTTAGTGTGGTTAATACATAAATAATTCATCTAAACTAGCACCGTTTAGGTATTCTTCATAATAAGATTGCGCTCTGCTATGTATTAAATTATCGCTTGCGTATTCATCAATTGCAGCACCACATCTCATATCTTCTGCAACCATACGAACAAAGTCTTTGTAGGTTAGGAAAAAATAAATAGGTTTTTCATTTTTAGTGTTTAAACCTTTTGGATTGCTCTCTGTATTCATCGTTTTAGTTTTAATGATTATGGTACAAACATACTACGCTTTGCAGTTTCTCACAAGCTTTTGTTAAAAAAGTTTTGTATTTTTTTTATTTATATCTAGTAAATAAATATAAATAAAGTTAATAAGTATAGTTATTATTGTTTGTGACGGGCAGTTGTCAGAGTTACAACTCCATAAGTATGTTAATAGGTAGTGTTCCGTTGTCCTTGACTACAACGCAACCGATTGCAGGCTTTTTACCTGCTTTAGCATAAGCCATAGCGTAGCTTTTTTGATCAATACCACAGCCGACTTGTGTGCCAAAAACTCTGTATCGCTGACCTACATAGTGCTCTGTATACGCTTGTGTGTGTAAATGCCCTTGTACTGTGTTCATCATATCGGCTCTGCATTTAGTTCTTGCAGTTCCTGCTTCTCCATGAATGTATTGCACTCCGTCTTTCACATATCGCTCCACAAAGTTCCATTTAGGCACCTCTAAAACATCTTTGTAGCTTTTTATCCACTTACTAGGGATAGCACTAGTTTGTGCCTTACGCATTATAATACGATCATGGTTGCCAATTAGTACGGTTGCTTCTGGAAAAGCATCTCGCCATTTAGCTATTTTAGATATAGCAAGCTCTAATTCGTCAAGTCCGCCCATTCCATCTGCTGACGTTTCATGGTAACTAGAGTAGTGATTGTCAATTATGTCGCCTATAAATACGACTTCGTTGCAATTATGTTTAAAGTATTGTTCTTGGCAAAATTCTAGGTAGCCTTCAAGGCAAAATGGCTCATGTAAATCGCCTATCACAAGCACATTGCTTGTTGTGTGTTTTCTGTAGTTAAGTAGTAATGCTTCCTCTTCTGGTTTTAGTCTGTACCTATTGTTTGCCATTTTTAACTTTTTCTAGTCCTCTGCTACCGAAGTAAGCACCAATGCAAGTAATCAAGACTATTTGTAAAAGATCAACCCATTTGTCTGCTACATTAAATTTTATAGCACCTGCATCTACAAATATTAGTAAGGTTGTCGATACTACGAGCCACGCTAGAACGAGTGGTCGTATATTTTTAGAGAGCCAACTATCGCTTTGCATATCTGCCTGCCACCTAGTTGTTACCTCTTGTTGCATTATTTTTTCAAAATCTAAAATTTTAGCTTTGACCTCTGCTTTTATAAGTTCTTTTTCTTCTGCAGAAGTATGTATTTTGTCAATAGCACTACCTACGCTTTCAACTAACTCTTTTGCTCCAGAGCTAAACAATTTTTTTAGTATAGCCATATTGCATTAGGTTTATCATTATCGCAATCTGCATGTATAAAATTCTTTGCTATTCCAATACGTCTAAAGCCTGCTTCTACAAGTCCTAGCACAATCTGGCTACGGTAATAGCTATTTGTACACAAAATATCTGCTGCACAACCTTTTAGGTGACTGCTTAATTTTTTGCCCCCTACGACCTCGTTATGCTCTTTAGATCGAAAGCCGCTAGTTATCTTAAAAGGTACTTCTGCAATTTCTCTTGCTTGATCAATTTTGTGTAAAAACTCGTCACACATTTGACCGCCATCGCTTTTAGGTAATCCACTACCTATTGCATCTGGACTGTCAAACTCTTCGTAGTCAAAGTATTTTAGCATTGTTATTTACATTTACAGTTTCCAGAGCATACATTGCCCAATGTTAAATAGTATATGATGTTACAAAGTAATTTTTTCATTATTTTTTGCTTTTTATAAATTCAAGTATTATGTCTATTTTGCTTTTTACGTATTGCATATCTTTTGCTGCGTTTTCGTGATGTTTTGAAAATTCGCCTTTCACCTCGTATATGCTAAAAACAAAAAATTTGTAGAGAGCATATAAGCTACCTAGCAATAGTATTAGAGTTAATCCGTAACGCTCTATTAGTTGTAGTATTTCTTCCATTATTTACAGCTTTTGAAAGTTGCTAGTTCTTTTTCTAGTTCGTTAATTTTATCCTCACACTCGTTGAGTAATTTTATTTTTTTGTCAAGTCTTTTTTCTACAGTCATAATATGTTCCTCTAGGTGCGAAATTTGACTGTATGCAGTTCCCATTGTAAATATTATTCCAACAATCCAGATAATGTTGCCGACATTAAGCGATAGTTCTTTTTGTATCATTTACGCTTGTTTCTGTAATACATAAGCCTGTCTATTGTATAAACTATTGACAGCACTAATAGGGTAATTTGTAACACCTGCTCAACAGCAGTAAAGCTAATACTCAATGTAATGCTATTTAGTCCTAGTACGTCTGCGTTTTCTTTGATTAGGTTTTTCATCTTTTTGCTTATCTAAATAGCTTTTTAGTTTAGTGATATTTTCCTGCTTTGGTTTGTACATCAAATTTTCAAGTCTGGTGTAAGAAAGTCGTTCAATGTTATTCTACTGCTTCTTTGTATCTTATCTAAGTTCATGTTAGAATAGTACGCTGACTTATCTGGCGACATATCTGCACCAGAGTTTGTGCTGTATTCTGGATAGCTACTATTGTTGTGTCTTAAATAGTCAACTAATCGCTTTGTGTAAAATTCTGCTGTATTCAATACTACGTTACGTAAGTATTTTATGTCCTCTAATGTCGCACCTGTTGACGTTTCGCTTAATTTGCGAACGATGTCTTTGTTCATGATCTTATAGCTTAAAAAGGGTAAACACTCGTATAAGCTATAATGTATCAACACAGGTTGTATGTATGTATCTACTAGCGTTTTGTAAGCACCTGCTAATGAGCTACCTGTAATTTCAGATTGTATTTTGTCGTATAAATCTGTTCCTAATACCTGCTGCACATGAATGTCTTGTGCAACTTTAATATATGGCAAAAGCAATTCAACGTCAACGTTACCGTTAATTGTTGTGCTTTTTTTGATCGTGTCCTCTGATATAAATAGTACTGCCATTTTTTTATACTTTTTTAGTTACGTACCCTCTGTTGGGCATGTTTTTAGGTGCAACAGGCACTTGTTGTTCATTTACCTCTGGTCTGAAGCCTTCGCTTCTTGCTTTAGTAGTTGTAATTATTCTATCGTCTGCACTTGCTTTACTACCTGCTTGTTTGTATATACGTCTAAACCATTTGTGTCTGCAATCGCCACCTCCTTTGTAAAGCCAAATAGAGTAATTGCTTTCTCCTTTTTTTGCCCACTCTGAGTTTATATTGTTATCTTGCATGCGTAGTATGTCCTCCTTACGATATACTTTGTTAGCTTTTTCCATAGCATTGCAAAAATCTCTGCTAGAGCCACCCTTGTCGTAAGATAAATTACGCTCTCTTGTATATACATAACGCACTCTGTATAAGCTTTTATGCTCTTGTGTGCTTTGTCCGTCTTGATCACTTCTAGCATTTGGTATAGCACGACCTGTACTTGCTAACTCTAGTTTCTGCAGGTTGTACTCAAAGTCAAAGTTTTCGTCCTCGTGAGTTGCGTCCTCTTCGTCAATAAGTTCCCACTCTTGCTCGTCTATTGTTTCTCCATACTGCTCGATAAATTCAGCAACAGTTAGGTTTTTCTTTTTTTTTTGCAATTCGACCTCTTCTGTTGTAGAAACTTCGCCTAGGTCTAATGGTTCGTAGCCAATTTCTTCTCGTATCTCGTCTTGTGTAAGTACGTCCTTCAATACATCTGCTCCAAATAGCGAGTTTAACGGAGTTGTGTCTTTTATCGTATATGGGAGTACGATACCATTTATAGCAGAAAGTCTCTTAAAAGTCCTTAAAATGTTGTTTTGGAACGGTTTTACAACTGTGTTCATATACAACTCGTAGGCTTGCGTTAATTCGTTACGTCCGCCTAACTGCCCCTCTGTCTTAACTCCAAGCAACATTGGTGATGTAACTCTGTGTCCGATCATGATATTTTGTATGCACAACTCATTAAGGACTGTATATTGCTTATCTGCATTGCTAACCTGTATAGGTACGATCTCTGGTTTGCTAGTAACATCGTCAGAAAAAGTCAAAACAAACTTGCCTGCGTTATTTGCTCCTGCGAATTTATTTTTTATCTGCCACTCTATTTGGTCACGTTCTTCTTTTGTAGGTACTCCATTTGTAAAGTTAATAAAGTAACTACCAGAAAAGCCATTTGCTATGTTATTTAAGTGATAGTCAGACGTTAAGTTGTCTGTCATTACCCAATTTGTAGAAGCTACGTAATCTGGAGTATGGTATAATTCCATTGCAGGACTGTATAAACCTGTATAAATCAACTGTGATGCTTCTCGTCTGTCATTCATGTTAAATGCACAAATACGTCTAGGTTTGTATTCTTTTTTTCTGTATTGCGTCCAATCAGCAGAAATATAGTAGTCATGCACTTTGCCATTTGCATCTGGCTTTCCTATTCTAAGTTTTTCAACAGGTACGTGGTGTATTTCTGATATTTTAGTTCTGTCCTTGCTCCAGATAACGTTAAGTGCGTATGCACCTTGTAGCTTTAGATCAAAAGCAACCTTAGTAAAAACGTCATGTGCTGTTTCTTTACTATTGAAGTTGCCTAAAAACTTTGTTAACTCTACGTATTGTGTTAGGTCGTTATTTTCTTCTGGTATTATGTCGTCTCCTGCAATCATTGCAGCAGTTGCATTTATTATAGCAGCATGAGTAGCAGAGTTGTTGTAAAGATCGATAAGGTATTGTGGATACATGTTACGGTAGTTATTGTCTCCATACTCGATCCAATCCTGTCCAGATGCTTCTACAACTTTAGGTTGTACTTCGTTAGTTAACGCTATGCCTATAAGTCTGTTTTTTATACTTTCCATTTGTTATGTAATGCTTTAGCTACTGCGATTGCTTCTGCTTCTGTTATGTCATATCTAAATATTGCCCATTCGCCAATTCTACCGCCCACATGTGAACTATTATTTTGCAGGTGTCCTATTCTGTCAATTTGCAAAGGTTGGTCTGTTTTAGTATCTGCAGCGTAATAAGCAATTTTGTCTCCGTCCTTGTTGTAAAAATGTAAATTGTTACTTGTATCTTTTCGCATAACAATCACCTCAACTATGTCGCTAAAACTATAGTTAACGGTGCTATTGTCTGTATTATTTATTACAATTTCAATGCCACTATTAGTCGATCCGCTACCATTAAATCGCACTAGTAGTTTATTAGGCCCCTGCACTACGACTCTGTTCAAGCCACCTGTATCTCCGCCTAGCAAAGCTTCTGCACTCGGTGTTCCAATCTGAAAAGCACAAGCGAAAGCAAAATTGTCTTCTGTAGTGTATGTAGTAGGAAAGTCAAAAAAATCGTCAGTTCCGTCAAAAAGCATGCTTTCCCACTTTATAGAAGCATCGCTAGCATCGTATGTTGGTTGATTACCAGATGTTGTCTGCTCTACGCTAATAGTGCCGCTAGTTACACCTAGGTTAACCCATTCGGAAACACCTGCTCCGTCTGCTTGTAACCTTCGTTGTGCCTCGTTATGAGCATCAAGCCAAATGTCAGGTCCTTCTGCTAAATTATCAATGGGTGTGTAGTCAGCAGTTTTAATTGTTGATAACGAAAAGCTATTGCTTAATTTTTGCATTAGTTGCTGTAACCTATTCCAATGCCACTCGATAAATCAATAGCAGTGATGTTCATAAATAATGTTGTTCCTGCAGGTAATGTAGTGTGAAGCGTGCTATCGCCTGTTGCATTTGCTATTGTAATAGATGTTATTGTGCTGTCAACAGGAAAGTAAACTGCGTAAAAATCTTTACTAGTTTGTGCTGCTGTGCCAAATATTTCAATAGAGCCTTTTTTACCTAATTGCTCATGTAATAAGTCGTTGTTGTTTTTAATTGTACTCATGATTAAATGCTAATGTATTGTGTATTTTTAGTTGTTGTGTTAACTGTATCTGTTGGCGTGTATTCTGTATAAGTAATTTCGCTAACGCCTGTCTTGCTAAAGTGCATTTTGCCTATATGCACTATGTCACCTTGTAAGTCATCGCTATTTAGCTTTCCTGTGGATGTGCTTTCGTATATTTTATAAGTATAAAAACCGTATTGTTTTTCAAAATCAATATCTGTTGGCTCGTTTATGTTGAATTGAAAAGATCGAGCAGTAATA
>FUFK010038790.1_pt1 | contig 29491 bp, 48 predicted proteins | sample 1021851 | NCBI WGS metagenome assembly FUFK01 (sample SAMEA51879418, study PRJEB19060) | metagenome | reverse complement strand
TAAGCGCATAGAACTTAACAAAGCGTTCATCTTCGTCTTCAATGTCCCACTCAGCGTTTGGACTTGCGCTGTGGTTATAAACCATAGCAAGACCAAGTGGGATATAATACTCTTCGGTATTGACATAAGGCGTGTGAAACATGTAGTCATGGAGGACACACTCATCTCCCACGTCAGTATAATCCGCGACCAGATAAGGACACAACTCAATTGTATCTCCTTGAGCGTAGTCCTTATCCGCGAAAACACCAAGTCCATGTATTTCCGAATTTGCAACATATGGCATTACTTCTTCTTTTTAGCCATACCGCCGCGCATCATCTTCTTTTTAGGCATACCGCCACCGCGCATTTTCTTCATGCCCATGCCGCCGCCACGCATCATTTTTTTCTTCTTAGCCATTTTAGCTTTGCCCATTGCCATCTCGTAATCTCCTTCTGTCAAGCACTAAAGCATCGTATACTTCTTCTGGAAAGTGTTCGTAGTAATTAGACTTTTCCAGATACAAAGCTGCATCGTCTAGTTTAGATAATAACTGCACAAAGACCATACAGTATGACAGGCTGTCGTCCGTTACGTCGTCATCGACAAGGAAATCAAGACCAGCCTCTGTTGCGTCATAGTCNGGNTGNAACACCATNAGNTGCAANTCNATACCNGCNANNGACNNCAACTCATTNATGCCATCNCAATANACCATCNAGGTATTCCATGTCTGGCAAATCTTCTTCTGCCCACACTACGATGTCGTAGTCGTGGTCATTGAACTTGCGGACTTCTTCCATCAGCCCGTCTAGTCCTGTATTGATACTGAACAGCACCTTGTCGTCAGTCCACGCCTTTCTGGCATAGGGGCAGGGTGGCAGACCATTTAGTTTAGCATTGGGTACTTCTAAAAAGTCTTTTGACCACGTGCGTATGTCTTGCTCAACTCTATGCACGTGGGTTTCGTTTACGAGCAGTTCGTGTACGTGCATAAGACCTGTTTTGTGAAGCTGTCTTAACCGCTAGATTACCACGGCGATTGTCGCGTGGATTACCATTACGATGTGCGACATCTTTACCTGCAACAGCTACACCAGCCTTCTTCAGCTTATTACGTGCCGCATTACGGCTGGTCCTACGCTTGACCTGTTCTGGTCTGGCGTGGTATCTGTCGTACTCCTTACGGTAGTTCCGTTTAGGACGCGCAGGTCTTTTGGGTACACGAGGTGCCATTAGCTGTTTACGATTTTGTTGTACGCAGCGCGTCCTCTGGGGCCACTAGCGCGAAGCGCACGTAGACCAGCATTGTCAGTGACGGAGCCGCCAGCAGAGTACATATGCGCCTTGCCGTTAGCCATTCCACCCTTCATCATCTGGGCTTTCTTTGCTACACCGCCTTTTGCTTTTTTATCGGGATTGATACGACCAGCGGGGTTTTGTTTCTTTGCCATACCTTCAGGAATGGGGATATCGTTCTGGCGAAGAATACGACGAAGCAGTGCCTCTGCGTCAAACTCATCTAGGTCGGCTTCTGTGGCACGGCGCATGGCTTCCGATTGTGCTTGCTCAAAGGTGGTGATCTTTTTGTCTTTTAGAAAATCAAGAAGTCCCATTATTTCTTCCTCCGGTTGTCGACGGCACTGATAACCATTCCACCTTTACGCATATCGTTGTTGCCCTTGTTCTTTTTTATCTGCCGCTTAAGAGATTCCAAGAGTTCCTTTGCAGTTTTTGAGCCGCGTTTTGCCTCTGCTTCAGTCATTACTGTGCCTTCTTTTTCGCGCTTCTTGAAAGCGTCGATGTTGGCTAGGTGACGTGAAGCAGACACTTTCTTGCCGCTAGGCTTACCTGTACGTGGGTCAATTGTGTCATACAGCTTTGGCTTACGCTTTGTCTTACGCCCAGCCGGTGGCGGTGTAGGTGTTGTTACAGAGTCTTTCTTTTTCTTAGGCCGAGACGGAGGAGCCACAGGAAGAGGCATACTCACTTTATCATCGCCTTTTTCAGTCCCCTTCACCTTGTCTGCCGATTTACTTGGAGTAGTAATACTTGCAGGAATAGTCTGACCAACTTTGATATTGGCCAGTTGTGAAACGCGCTTATTAAACTCTGGGCCGGTAATTTGACCAGCAGCAAGCATAGCATTAAGACGCTTACGTGCATCTCGCTTCTTCTTGCGGAATGCTTTCATCTCCGCATCTGTTACTGTCTTTGCCATCTTAATACTTCCCTTTCCTAGATTTTGGACTCGACTGTTTTGGTTTACCTGCCCCACCCCACAGAGTACGACATGCCCAGTAACGAGCAGACAAAATATCAGTGGCGGTGTCACACTTGTGTCTTGCTCTAAATGATCTACGGGCGGCTGCACTGTAATTGTGGCCGTACCCCGTAGCACCGAAATGGATTAGTTTTATCTTGTCACCTTTTTTTGCCAGCACCATCTTCTTCTTACCTTCACGGTTCGACTTGATGGGCTTGTTGTAACCGGGAAAGGTGATACCACGATATGTCACACTCATAACTTAATACCCTTGGGTGTAGGCTCTTCACATTTGAAACTATATTGCATGGGCATAGGCATGGTCATTGCCAATGCACTAACCATTTGATGCACACGCATCATGCACTCTTCACGAGTATCATAAGGACCACGCTCATCCGTGGCTTCAATGCACATGCTGGCATCTGTAGCACCAATAGCACAGGCCAATACCATTGCTGTAAACATTTACTTGTCCTCCGACCAGCCTTCAGCCCTCATGGCGTCTTCTACATGCTTCAATGAAAAAGAACGCCCATAGTGCGCTTCAACTGCCTGTCGCACGTAGAAGACATCACTGTGAGGGATATGGAGACGGTCTAGTGTATTTGTACGAATAGCATCGTAGAATGCTTCTAGTACATTATCAGTATATAGTTTTACGGATTTCTTAGNCATTGTCAAGTAAAAACTTCAATTATTTGAGGCAGTCACAAATGGTATGTACGAGTGCTACACCCATAATGTACGTAATGTACAAAACTATTAAAGTAATGCACAGATAAAGGCCCCATTTAAGCATGATTATGATGTCTCAGTGTATTTGTACAATTATATGTTACATTGTAATGGTTTTTAACAAGATTGTAAAGGCATTTTTAATGTAACAATGTCATTGTAGTCTAGTTATACATAATTATACCAGAATTAGCAGGTCGTGTCAATAGGTAAAATGCGCCCACCCCAAAAATACCTTATTGTTGCACAAAAAATAGGCAGATGCACAATCCTTGAGCATATTAATTGATNACTTTCCGTTGTGGTTAACACTTCATTTTCCTGATCTGTGTGCTTCTCTGTATATAGTACGTAGGTACGGGGGTGTGGCCCATGCCCGACGTGCTGATTTTGTGCGAAACATGCCACCGCCAGCCCAGAAAATGATAGTTTGCCGATGCTGCAGCGCGATTGTCACACCTGTGACAAATTAAGCGCCTGATATCATTGCGCAATTTAGATTGCGGCAAGGAATATGTCATCACTTGCCCCGCGTTTCAGTGTATTAACACGCGANNACAGCCCCACCCCGTGCGTTGCAAGGTAGGAGTACCCCCAAGCCGTACACATGCATGATAGAAATGATAGTTGTACGATAGTACACATGATAGAAGTGTCAGAATTTTGACAGGGTGTCGGGATATTGACAGCGCAAGCGTCAAATTGATGACACCAAAAAGTGTCACACCTGTGACAAATCCGCTTGCAATCTAAATTGCTTTCCTGTAATTTAATGACAGTCGCAATGACGCGACGGACAACAACGGAGTTAACCAAATGTCTGTTATCGTAAAAATCATCAAAGCCGAAGCCACCGCCGAAAAGAACGCCACCAAGCGTTTGGTAGAAAATCACCAAGCAATCATGACCGAAGCCGCCGCCGTTGCTGACATACGCGCAGAATATCGGGGCAAAGATTTTGCCGCCGCCATGAAAGCACAAGGCTTTGGCAATCTTGGTGAGCGTGACCAGCGCAACAGCCTCGCCGCCGTTCTTTGGATTGCCAGCGACGAAGGTGCAAAGGCTTTTGTTGCATGGGCTGCAGATGATGACCGCGCCAATTGTTCAACCCTGCGCGGCATCAAAAAAGCCGCCACACCGAAAGCCACACGCGCCGCGCAACAGCCCGAAGGTGGCGAAGGTGACGAAGCCGAAGCCGTCGAGGCAAGCGCAGACAAGGCACCACGTACTGCCGCCGATATCCTGAAAAATGCCTTTGATCAGTGCCGCGCCGCCGGTATCAGCCCGGAGGAATTTCTGGAATTTGTGATCAGTGCCGAAGGTGCAAAGGTGGCCGACAAGGCAATCGACAAAGCCGCCGCATAATTGTCACACCTGTGACACTTCACAACGGGCCAGCCTTCGGGCTGGTCCTTTTTTTGTGCCTACGTTCTGCCGCCGCCGGACGATTTCTATCATAGTGGGGGGTGGGGCGTGGGGTGTGTGGTGTGATGTGGCACGTTTGACATAAGGTGTGGGGTGTGGTATCTTTAAGGACAATCTGAATTACATAGTTTTTTCAACCGAATTGTCACACCTGTGACACTTTCAACGGAGACAAACAAATGACTGAGATTTTCGTCGTTGAGTATCAGAACGCATTGACATGGGTCAACGCATATGAAACAAAGTCCCTGCGTTCTGCGACTGAAACCTGCGAGTGGTACCGCAACAATGGTTTTGCGGCTAGGATCAAATCACACATGGTCAACAAGTGGGGCCAGATTATTGAGGAGGTGTAATATGAAAGCATTTGAGAATGACCGCATCGTGCCTATTGCCAGCGCACGGCTGCGTTCTGCCGGTACATGTGAGCGAGTCGCTGCGCATGAGCAGAACCTGCATGACCGCAAGCTGTATCCTTCGCTGGATCAGGGTGTGATGATGTCCGGTCAAAACTTCAAGGCATATGCCGAGGCAAAGCAGGACGAATGGCGCAGGTCTTGGCTGTATCGTGCCGAGCAACGTCTGGCAGAGATGCGCCGCAAAAAAAGTGTCACACCTGTGACAAACATTGAGGAGTGGAAATAATGCTTGCATTCACATTCAAATCAGCCGTGGTTCTGTCGTACTGGATTGCAGGTTGCTATCTAGTTTTCACAGAGATGACTGACCCGAAGATTATTTTTGGTGTGGTGTCGATGTCTGAAGCACTTGGCACGATCTTCATGGGGTTTGCTTTGTTCATTCTGTGTACAATGGGAGAGAAGAAATGACTGACAACGATGCAAGATTCCGCATGTCCGTGTACGAAGAACACAAGCTGGATTGTGTGGGGTGCTGTGAGCCTATTGACTGGCATTCGTTCAAGAAGATATGGGCGAAGAACAATGGGCAATGGATGGATGCGTTTCTTGAAGCGGCGCGTCTGGCAGATCAACGTCAAGCGGAATCACGTTTGACATAAGGGATTGTGTGTGGTAATGTCTATGCACAATGTAAATGGCAACTTGGAAAAAGGAGATAAAGCCATGTTTATCAAAGTAAAAGCCACCAACATCATCAACGCTATCGCTGGCCGCAAGCCGTCCATTGATCGCATCAATGAGCGTGAATACAACAAGCTGGGCAAGTATTATGTCGGCCCATCTGCCAGCGGTAAGTTTTTGCAGGTCAATGACGGGTATCATGTGCGTTACTACGGCAACCCGTTCTGGAACCTGTACCGCATCGTGTCCAAGAATGGCAATGACTTTGTTGTCCATGAGGCACGGTAAAGTGTCACACCTGTGACATTTCTGGGTGGCGCAATGTCGTGCCACTCTCAACCAAGGAGATACCCTGAGTATGGTGTAAAACTGCTCACCCACTTTTGAGGAGACTGTTATGACTGCCCTTTCAAATCCACAGATCAACGATTTGTTTCGCTGGTGCGACGACATTGGCATGTTTGCCAATGACCGCCCGATCAACGACACTGAAAATCACACAGGATCGTGTGACCACCGCACAGATTACTGTGACGTTACGTGCTACAACGTGAAGCTGTACAAGCTGTATCCCAACATGGCAAAGCGTGACGATAGGTGCGAGACAATCTGGCAGACCATCAACCGTTTCAATGCGCCTAACATCAAGGCGTGGCTTGACCGCAAACGCAAACAGACCAAGCGTGTGCGTCACATGACACGTGGCGAGGCCATCAAAGATGCGTCCGACATCTACCGTGTGCGAGACATTGCTCTTGCCAACCCCGACACTATCTGGTGGATGCCGACACGCGCATGGCGTAGTCCGATGCTCAAGCTGATGATTGAACAGGACTTGATGACGTTGCCCAACATGGCAGTCAATGCGTCACTTGATCCGTCCAATTCACGCGAGGAGTGGGACATGCTCAAGCGTGACGGCTGGAACATCATGTTCTTTGGCGACGATACCGTGACGCATGATCCTGATGGTGAGCGGTTGTTTGACTGCCCCAAAACAGGCAAGGGTTTGAAGGGCCATTGTGGCATCTGCAAGGCAGGTTGTTTCTCGCAGACCACCATTGGCAAGCGCAAGACTATTCTCTTGCACCAACACTAAGTGTCACACCTGTGACAAATGAGGAGAATGTTATGATTCAAGAAAATGAGAAGGTGCGCGTCTACTGGAACCTGCACAAGAAGTGTTACTCTGTGATGTCCTGTAAGACAGGGCGTGTCATTGCACACAGGTTTGCTTTGACACTGGCTGACCCAAAGTTTGTCATCCGCAAGGCGGGACAGAGAAAGGTGAGGCAAGAGGGCAGGAAAAATGTACATGCGTTTGTTGTGGGATATTTCAGTCATCGCAATGGCATGGCTGCATGGCCCAAAGCAAAGCAGGTTACATACAACCCATACAAGAATGACACATTTGTATTTGCCAAGACACAGGAATCTGTGTTAGAAGCAAAGGTGACAACGATGGGTACTATTGATGCTAGACCTAGCATGTGGGCAACGCCATGAAGATCAGACCAGTGAATCCTGTAGCACGGGCGTTGGCACAAAACCGTCGTCGTGCGCAGGTAGTGCCGCCCAAAAAGGGCAAGGGTTCATACAACAGAGATAAGGAGAAGACGAATGCACGGAAATATGAATCAGGAAAAACGTCAGGCTCGTAAGCAGCCAATNAAGAAGCGTGAACAGCCGTGGAAGATTGCACGTGCAGCGGCACGTCGTTCTAAACGCTATCGCCAGCACATGTTCTCTTCATGTGATGACGGTAAATCTGGTTTGAAGAGTGCTTAAATGTCACAGGTGTGACAAAGGAGAATGAGTAATGAGTAACATCTGGAAACTAATCATGGACTGGCGGTACAATCCGCTGTCCCACATACCCGACATGAACACACGGCACATGGTAATGCAGGTGCTGGCATGGATGTGGTGTATCATCTTCAGCATGTGGGTGGGCAGCGTCGTTGCCTTTGGCATCAGTGCCATTGCCCATGCCCTGCTGATTGCTGGCATCTTCATCACGGCAGGTGTGTTTGAAACAGCCAAGCGTAGGCCGCAGTATTTCGGTGGGCTTAGGNNGAGGCAATGGAGGTGAGCATGAGTAAGCTATGGGACAAGGCGGTAGAATACTACCTCACGCATGACGGCATTGAGATGTTCCTGTTTGCTTGTATATGGGCCAGCATAGGCTGGATGTTGTATCATGTTGTCATTGGAATTGCAGGAAGGATTATGGGATGAACAGGTTTATCATTGACAGAGAACCAGAAGCTATCGCACAGCAACTGTGTGACCAGCACATCATCAAGATGGTGTTGGAAGAAGCACAGATGCTAAACACCGCCGTGCGCATACATGCACCGGAGTTTGCAGAGGAAGCTGGCTTGTACAAGATAGCGTACAAAAACCACCCCTGTACGCAGTGGGCAAGGGAGACACGTGTCAACTACAGGTACGCCGTGCGTCTGATGAAGGCCATGAATGACGAGTACATGTGGCGTTACCCCATACGCAGTGACCGCACTGTCAATACAGGACATGCGTCAATGCGACACTTTGATGCGCTGGTCGAGGCAGAGAAGTACATCCCCGATGTCAGCAACTTTATGACGCCGCACCCACAATGCTTCAGCGGCCATGATGACTGCAAGACAGATGAGGAGTGGCCGATTGTGGCATACCGCACGTTTTATGTTGTTGACAAAATGCGGTTCGCAGAGTATAACAAGGGCCGTGAGATGCCTGAATGGATGCGGAGTGCAGCATGAAAACGATAACAGTTAATATTAAACACGAAGACCGCACCATACTTGAACGTAAGGTAGAGGATTACTTTCGTGGATATCACCCATTCGGGTATGGCACTAGGCTGGAAACACCAGCGTACTACGATGAAGACCAGCAATGTTGGGTGGCTGTGATATCCCGACAAACCTCTTGTGATTAAGGAGAAGATGATATGAGTGAAGAAAAAACAGAATGGGAAATTCGTATGGAAGAAGCCGTAGAAACATGGGCAAACTTCAGCGACCATCAACAACGGTCTATACTAAAACTGCTGAAAGCGTGGGTGCCTGTCCGTACCCGTGTTGGAGACTTGTCATCCATTGACTACGATGATCTCAAAGCCATTGATGATGCGTGGTGGCAGTTAAAAAATGCCATCGTGGATAAAAACGTAGAAATAAAGGAGTGGGATTACTAATGTTTGAAGCAGCAATTATGTGTCTTGCATTGAACATCTACCATGAGGCCCGTGACCAGCCCTTNATTGGGCAGGTTGCGGTAGCCCAAGTGGTGATGAACCGTGTGCGTGACGACAGGTATCCTGACGACGTGTGTGGGGTTGTATACCAAGGGCCAACATACGCATGGAAACCCAACTTCCCCGTGCGCAATCGTTGTCAGTTTAGCTGGTACTGTGACGGCAAGTCAGACAAGACACCGGATACAGAGGCATTTGAGATAGCCAAAATGATCGCCGTGGGCGTTTACAATGGTAATCTTGGAGATTTTGTTGAGGGTGCCACGCATTACCATGCAACCTACGTCCTGCCCGAATGGGCAGAGACAAAATACAAGACAGTTCAAATCGGAGACCACGTATTTTATCGGTGGGACTGACTTGACTTTACCTACGCTTTGTTGTATAACAGAGCATCACTTGCCCTCATGGGCTTCAACTGTCACAGGTGTGACAAATGCAAAGGAGAAAAAAATATGCCACTAGATTTTACAGCCGAAGAACTAATCCCCGAAGACATTAACTTTCCTGTGGTCTACGAGGACACACACTTTCACAAGTCCAAGTACGTCATCAACGGCAACACAGGGGAATACCTTGGTATAGTTGGTAAGAAGTTCAAATGTGCCAGCCACGGTGACTTCTTTACTCGTGCGCACAACGCTGTGTCGGAGCATCTTGGTGAAGAGGTTTGCGACAGCATGAATCTAAAGTTCAGCACTGCACGTAACAATGCGTGGGTGATGATGGAGATGGTCATGCCCAACGTCCTGCGTAAGATTGTCACGGACAAGCACACGACTACCATTGCGCCTCGTCTGATCGCCTTGCACGGCATCGACGGTAGCTGTTCCAATCAGGTGTACTACGGGGCTATCGACTTCTTCTGTACGAATGGTATGATCACTGGCGACTACGACAAGATCAAACGTAAGAACACAACTAACTTTGACTTGGGGCGTTTCATTGGTGAACTGGAGCATACCATTCAAGACTTCAATAACACGGCGGACACATATCAGAAGTGGGCAGAGGCAAAGCTGTACACAATTGATGTGAGTGCAATGCTCAAGTCCATCATGTCTGAAGAGAAGGCAGAGAAGATGTTCAGCTTATATAATCACGAGACTGTGACACGTGGTCGCAATGTGTGGGCTTTATATTCTGCATTCACTAGCTACGCTAACCCATTGAATGTAGACACTAATGGTTTTGCACTTCGCCGCACAGGCAATGATACGCAAGCACAGAGCCTGTGGAAGCGTGAGCAGGACGTGGCTGGCTGGATCAATACTCCGCAGTTTCGTGAACTGGTAGCAGCGTAATGGCTTATTGGTACACCGAAGAAGGAGATATCGGTGCGGAAGAATACCTGAAAGAAAACAATATCAGGTATGAATGGGTAGAGGGAGCAGTCAGTATGATGTACATTTGGAATGAACATGACAAACAGTACATCTACTGGCCTTCCACTGGCCGGTGGAAAGCTAGGTTTTCCCGCAATAGCACTGCGTATCGTAGTAAGGGCATTGAGGACTTCCACAAAAGGTTCTTAAATAACGTCTTTAAAAAAGAGGAGAAGAAAAATGAGGATGTATAAAATTACCTTTTCACCCAATAAGTTTCACGGTGAACTAACTTGGTACGGGAAGGCAAGCCACAGTGAACACGCTAAATCTAACCTCATGTTGGATTGGCATCGTGCCTGTACAACACGAGGTTTAAATTTGAAAAGGGCAGAGATCACAGAAATTCACGAGGAGATAGTCTCATGGCAACCAAGCATGATCTACAAGGATTAGCCGACGATTACTATTCTTCCTATGAGTTCAATAACTTACGGGAAGAAACTAAGAGACAGTATCAATACCACATTGGTATCATGCTCGACACTGTGATTGACAGCAAGGCCATTCGGGATAGACAATGTGACAAAGTGTCATCCCGTCTGGTAAAACTGGCGTACAACCAATGGTGTGAGAGGGGCGTACAGTTTGCTAATCATGTGCTGTCTTCCTCTCGCATCCTGTTTAATCACGGGTTGAACATGGAGATTGTGCTGGTGAATCCATTCTTGGCTGTCAAGAAACGCTCTGTAAAGCCCCGTAGGACGGTGTGGACTAAGGAACAGGTACAGACCTTCCTGAACACCGCTTATGGCGACTACAGCAGCCGCAATGTGGGTTTAATCGCACAGATGGCATACGAGTGGTGCCAGCGTTTGGGTGACATGCGTATGCTACAGTGGGATTCTATACAATTTGATAAGTCTCGTGTACATATTGAGCAGTCAAAGCGTAGGGCAGAGGTGTTCTTGCCCATATCTGGTGATTTGTTGGATATGTTGTTTCAACAGCAGCAAGACTTTGGCTTTCAACCTTACGTTGCACCAATGACAGAGCCTATTCGGGGTGTTTATCATCCTTACTCATTGCACCGCTTGCCCAAAGTGGCACGTAGGATCATGCGTGAGGCTGGTCTACCCGAAGAACTGCGACTATCTGACCTGCGGCGAACTGGCACAACGGAAATGGTTGATGCTGGTGTCGGTATGGCACAAATTATGTCGGTTACAGGACATGCTAACCCACAGAGTGTGAAGCCGTACATGAAAAATACTTTCACCAGTGCAGATTTAGCATTGACGGCTCGTAAAAATCATGATATCTAAACATCGTGATTGCCCAACGGACCTATATATAAACATATATAATGGAGATATGTAATGGATGTACGTACATTTGTAGAGGACTTAGGTATTGCCAGTGGTGAGTCTCGTAGGCTCAACTGTCCTGTCTGTAAGTCGTACAAGACATTTACTGCTACCAATAACATGGGGTCTTTGTTGTGGAATTGTTACAAAGCCTCTTGTAGTGTTAGTGGTTCTATTCGTTCTCGTTTATCTGTAGAGGATATTCGTAGGATGAAAAGTGTCACACCTGTGACAAATGACTTCGTACTGCCTGAGTTTATTGTGCCGCATGACAATCGTAGTGCTGTGTTAGAGTACGCAGACACGTGGGGCATTGACCCAGACAATCTCATGTACGATGTCAAAGAACATAGGGCTGTGTTCGTGTGCTATCACGCTAATACACCAGTAGATGCGACAGGTCGTGCGTTGGGGCGTAAGCTACCCAAGTGGAAAAGGTATGGAAATAGTGGCTTGCCATTTGTTCATGGACGTGGTAATGTCGCTGTGGTTGTTGAGGACTGCGTGAGTGCAGTCGTTGTTGGTGAGTACGATTCCTTTGTCGGGGTTGCAATTCTTGGAACTTCCCTCTCTGAATTGCATAAAGGGTATCTCTCGCAGTTCTCGACAGCCGTCATGGCATTAGACCCCGATGCTTTGCCAAAGACACTACAGTACGCCAAAGAGTTGCGTGGTCACGTGAGGAATGTAAAAGTGCTGCGCTTGAACTACGACATAAAATACCGTAACCCCGTGGATGTACAGAAGATGCATCTATTTCAAGACAAAGGAGAAGTGTAATGGAATTATCAATTATAAGGAGCCTGATGGACAAGGAGTTCTACGATGCACATCGTGGCGCTAAGTGTCCTGACAGGTTGTTTAATCCAGAGAACCGCAAGATCAAGAAGACCATTGACATGGCAATGGATCGCTATGAACGCACTGTGACACCAGAGGAAGTGGAGGCATTGTTCTTGTCTAACAATCCCACACTGACGCCATCAAACAAGTTGGCGTACTCTGCTGTGTTCAACAACATCAAGAAGGAAAACCCGATGGGCAGCGACGTAGCACAAGAAGTGCTGTCCAAGCTGTTTCAGCAGGTTGTGGGTACGGACATTGCTGAATTGGGGTTTGAATACGTCAATGGTGATCAGGGTAGCTTGGAGTCGCTTAGACGGCTGCTTGAGCAATACAACGATGACTTCTTGCCTGACATGAATGTGGAGTGGGACGATATCGACATTGATACTTTGCTAGTAAAGAATGATCTTGAGGCACGGTGGACGTTTAACATTCCTACTCTCGCACAGTTTGTGGAAGGCGTTAATGCTGGACACCTGATTGAGATTGGCGCACGGCCCAACACTGGTAAGACATCGTTCCATGCCAGCTTGATTGCCAGCCCCGGTGGTATGGCAGCGCAGGGTGCTAACTGTATCATCCTCTGTAACGAGGAAGGTAGTCACCGTGTTGGCGCACGTTATCTGACAGCAGCCACGGGCATGACCATGCGTGAGATAAAGAAAAATCCTAGTAAGGCGCGTGATCTGTACGCCCCCATCAAAGAACGTATCAAGATCAAAGATGCTACGGGACGTGATATGTCTTGGGTTGAGTCAGTCTGCAAGACGTATAAGCCCGATGTCATTCTTCTTGACATGGGTGACAAGTTTGCGCGGCAGGGTGGCTTTGCTCGTCCAGATGAAGCACTCAAGGCTAATGCAATACACGCACGTATGATTGCCAAGCAGTACGAGTGTGCTGTGTTTTACATGTCACAGCTTTCTGCCGATGCAGAAGGTAAGGTCATTCTCAATCAGGCAATGATGGAGGGGTCACGCACAGGTAAGGCAGCAGAGGCTGATCTGATGGTTCTGATTGCAAAGAACCCAGTCAAGCAAGACGACGATCCCAATGCTCCAGAAGATTTGCAACGGCACATCAATGTTGTAAAGAACAAGCTAAGTGGATGGCATGGCGTCGTTCATTGTGAACTGGACTATCGTACAGGAAGGTATATGGTATGATACAACAATTTCTGTTTGACCTTGAGGACTATGATCTTGTTGAAGGTGACGGTAAGACATGCAATAAATGTAAGCAGCATTTACCTTTCTCAGCTTTTAGCTGGCACTCTGGTGCAAACTACTTGCGTCCAGAGTGTAAAAAGTGTAATACAGAACTAGGAAAGGTTCGCAATGCACTAAGACAACAGTATGGAATGCCGGATAAAGATCATAAATGTCCAATATGTTTGCAGGGTGAGGATTCTGTTGCTGGTAAAGGCAATATGAAAAATGGTGCATGGGTAATAGATCATTGCCACGATACTGACACATTTAGGGGATGGCTATGCCACAAATGTAATAGATCATTGGGTGGGTTTGACGATAGTGAAGAAGTATTGCAACGAGCAATACAATACTTAAAAGAACACAAGGAGAAGATAAATGAAACTAACACTTGATGTAGAAAACACGGTGACACATAGGGATGGTAAGATGCATCTTGATCCGTTTGAGCCTACCAATTCACTTGTAATGGTTGGTATGCTGACAGACCAAGGTCAGTGTCTGACATTCCCATTTGATCACGCTGACCGTCCCAATCAAGATGACTACTTTGATCGTGTGCAAATGATGCTGGATGAAGCTACGATCTTGATATGCCACAATGCCCCGCACGATCTTGTATGGCTGTGGGAGTCAGGTTTCAAGTATGACGGCCCTGTGTTTGACACGATGCTGGCAGAATATGTCATGCAGCGTGGGCAGAAAGAACCACTGTCTCTTGATGCGTGTGCGCAACGCTATGAACTGAGTTGGCAGAAGCAGGATACGCTGAAAGAATATTTCAAACAGGGTATAAGCACCAGAGACATACCATACAATGAACTGACAGAGTATCTAGTTGCGGACCTTCATGCGACACAGGAGTTGTCTGACAGGCAGTATGCAAAGCTAATGAGCAAAGAGTATGCAGGTCTGATGGACACTGTAGTCCTATCTAATCAGGTTGCTGTCGTGCTGGCTAAGATTTACCAGCGTGGATTCAAGGTAAATGAAAGTGTGCTGGAAGATGTACGTGTCGAGTTTGAGAACGAGAAGCAGACACTGACAGGTGAGTTGGAGACTATGGTGCATAAGTTAATGGGGCATCGTCACGTCAATCTCAATAGCCCAGAGCAGTTGTCTCAAGTTATCTACAGTCGCAAGCCCATTGACAAAGCCATGTGGCAAAACAACTTTGATCCATACATGTCAAAGGAGTCGTACAAGGCTGTGATGAAAGAGAACAGCGAGATAGTCTACAAGAAAGAACCACAAAAGTGTCACACCTGTGACGGTTCAGGTAAGGTGTATCGTACCCGGAAAGATGGAAGTAAGTATGCAAGGCCAAACAAATGTAAGGTTTGTGATGGGAACGGGTACGTGTTTGTTGAGTCTGAAAGGGTTGCTGGACTACGCTTTACTGCACCGGATGCCAAGTGGGTCAGTGCTAATGGTTTCACAACTAGCAAGACGCACCTTGAGATACTTGAAGGATTTGCACGTCAGCATGATATGCACGATGCAATCAGCTTCTTGAATAAGGTAAAGCGTTTGAGTGCGCTAGACACTTACCTGTCATCATTCGTTGATGGCATAAATACCTACAGGAAGGCAGATGGTAAACTGCATGTCCGTCTCCTGCAGCACCGCACGGCTACTGGTCGCTTCTCTGGTGCTGATCCAAACATGCAGAACATGCCACGTGGTGGAACTTTCCCTGTAAAGAAAGTGTTCGTATCACGGTGGGAAGGTGGTAAGATTATGGAAGCCGACTTTGCGCAGTTGGAGTTTCGTGCCGCTGCTTTCCTATCACAAGATGGAGTTGCAATTGAAGAAGTTTCTACTGGATTTGATGTACACAGCTACACCGCTAAAGTTATTACCGATGCTGGTCAGCCTACGGACAGACAGACTGCGAAGGCGCATACTTTCGCGCCGTTATATGGAGCGACAGGCTATGGAAGAACAAAAGCGGAGGCAGAATACTACACACACTTCACAAAGAAATATAAAGGCATCGCAGATTGGCATTCCCGATTGGCTAAAGAGGCTTTGACAACTAAGATGATTACTACGCCATCTGGTCGTCAGTATTCATTTCCCAATGTTGTGCGTAAGATGAACGGAACTGTGTCGTACTTTACACAGATAAAGAATTATCCCGTGCAGGGATTTGCCACAGCAGACATTGTTCCTGTTGTGTTACTTGAGATGGAAAAGAGATTATCAACTATGAAGAGTTGTATTGTTAACACAGTGCATGATTCAGTGGTGATTGACATTCACCCAGACGAAGAAGAAAAAATTATTTCTCTGGTGAAAGATATCAATGATAATCTTACCGACTTGATTAACAATGCTTTTGCTGTTAAGTTAAATGTTCCGATGCTTTTAGAAGCAAAAATCGGTCCCAACTGGCTTGACACGAAAGATGTGGCATGATATAACTATGGCTCTTGAACTCAAGAAAGGAGTAAAGAAATAATGAGTGAACTAATAAATGTTAACGCTGGCAACTTTGCAGCTTTGGCGAAGCTAACGGGCATCGCTGATGACGGCAAGACTAGCAAGAAAACGAATACCCTCAATCGTCTGCGTATCTGGCACCAGCCAGTTATGGGTCAGGCAGAGGTAAATGGTCGCCTTACAAATGTAGAGACGATTGAAGGTGGTATGTTCCGCCTTGAGATCATTGAAGGTGATTCATCTAAGTTTGTGTACAGCAAGACTGTGACCATGCGTCCGTTCATGCAACGGTTCATGTATCGCAGGTACATTGCTAATAAGAACCCAAAGCCAAACGAGCCGAAGGGTAGCTTCCATCGCACAATCATGGCAGATAGCCTGAACATTGACTTGAAAGATAATACTGGCAAGTTCAATTGCGGCAAGCCTTCTGGGTACATTGAAGACTTCAAAGCACTACCGCCTGACATGCAGGACTTGATACGTCAGATTAAGCGTGTACGTGTAGTATTTGGTGTGGTAACTATGGACAATCCTGTAGATGCAAATGGTAATGAACTGGACGAAGTGACCACACCTTTCATTTGGGAGATTGATAACAAAGATGCATTCAAGGCTCTTGGTGATGAGTTGGGTGTGTTTGCCCGTCAGGAACGTCTCCCCCTGATGCATAACATTGTGTTCTCTGAGAACATTAAGAATAACCTACCAAATGGTAGCAGCTACTTCACTCCAAAGTGTAAAGCTGATATGTCAGTTGTGCATGAAGTAAAACCAAAGGACGAAGAACTTCTTGGTAACTTCCTTGAATGGGTAAAGAACTTCAATGACTACATCTGCAAGGAGTGGGATGATAAGGCTATGAAGCGCCAAGAAGAGAGTGCCAAAGCCGTACCCGAAGACGAAGCTGAACTTGTAGAAGACTTCATTGAAATTGAAAGTGAGGTAGCATAATGAATCACTCTGCTGAACTGGCGTTGCATAAGTACATGGACGATGCTGCTAAAGGCAAATCCACCATGTCACCTGAAACAATCCAACAAATTGGAAAGGACATCATGGATGCACTTGCTCGTCAGTTTGGCGAGAGGGAGCCTAGAGACTTTAAGTTGCGCATGTCTAATGTTGGTAGGCCAACCTGCCAGCTATGGTTTGAAAAGAACAAGCCAGAGGCAGCGCAACCTAAAGCTGGTAACTTTGTAATGAACATGATGCTTGGAGACATCGTTGAAGCTGTCTTCAAGGGACTACTTACAGAAGCAGGAGTTGAATATGGAGATTCAGATAGTGTTACACTCACTCTGTCAGACGGTACGGAAATCAACGGAACGTATGACCTTGTTATTGATGAGGCTGTGGATGATGTTAAGTCTGCGTCTGACTGGTCTTATCGTAATAAGTTTGACTCCTACGATTCCCTCGCTAGTGGTGATGGCTTTGGCTATATCGGACAGCTTGCTGGCTATGCTAAAGCAACAGGCAAACGTGCTGGGGGTTGGTGGGTAGTCAACAAGGCCAATGGCAAGTTTAAATATATTCCTGCCACGGGCATTGACATTGACAAAGAGGTAGCCCACATTGAAGAAACCGCAAAGAAGGTAGAGGCAAACGAGTTTGAACGGTGCTTTGAACCAGAAGATGAATACTTCTACAAAAAGCCTACTGGCAACAAAGTTCTAAATAAGAACTGTACTTTCTGTGATTTCAGAAAGGCTTGTTGGCCCAATCTAATTGAGGCACCGCAAGCAAAATCAAAGGCCAAGTTCCCAAAACTTGTGCAATATGTGGAACTAAAAAGTGCCTAACTATAAAGCATTCCGTGCTGCACGTAAGTATGGGTATCGTAGCGGATTAGAGCATAAGCTGTCCCTCTATCTGGATGAACTCAAAGTTAAGTATGACTATGAGAAACTCAAGATTGAATGGGAAGACCTTGCATACAGAACCTACACACCTGACTTCGTGCTGCACAACGGAATTATAATTGAGACAAAGGGAATGTTTACAGCCGCTGATAGGCGTAAGCACCTCGCAATCAAGAGGCAGCACACGCAGCTTGACATTCGCTTTGTTTTTGAGAATAGTAGACGAAAGCTACGAAAGGGTGCTAAGTCAACATACGGAGAGTGGTGCATCAAGTACGGGTTTAGGTACTATGACAGGATCATTCCAGAAGATTGGTTGAAAGAGAAGGGCAAGAATAAACACCCCAAGTTTATTAAGTTTAGTGGAACGAAAGTAAAAAGGAGATGAGAACCATGAGAATTGACCCTACATCCTTCTGCATTCAGTTGAAGCCCGTAATTGACGACGATTGTGCTTGGACAGGAGAACTAGAAGTAAATATAATCACGGACAAAGAAAACCCTCTTGACAAAGGCAGCTACATGTCTATGATGCACCTTAGTGAGATTGTTGCATGTTCTGTTGCTTACATGGAAGAGAACCCAGAGTTGATAGGTAAGATTGAAGAGTTTATTGAAAGCCCAGACTACAACGAAGTTGCAACAAAAGAAGAACCTGATGTTGAATACACAGATGATAATGTTGTAAAGTTGCACTTCAAGAGTAGAACGAAAGGAAATGCGTAATGCGACACGAAGAGTACATGAAAATGCGGAGAGAAGAATTGGAGCAAGCTGGCAAGGAAGCATATGCTAATGTTGATATGGTCAACAATCCATCTCACTACAATAAGTCTGGAATAGAGTGCATCAATGCTATACAAGCTGCAACAGGTGATGGCTATGAGTTTTATCTGCAAGGTAATATACTAAAATATCTATGGCGTTACAGATACAAGAATGGTAGTGAAGATTTGAAGAAAGCACGGTGGTATCTTAACGAATTAATAGAGGAAGTAGAAGGCTGCTATGATGAGGGTTAAGGTCTACATCACAATAGATATTGACCCCGAAGAATATCCTATTCCTGCTGACGAAGATGTCGGTATGGAGATTGAAGATGGCATTTGTGAATACTTCTACGATGTTGACGGTGCTAATATACGAAACATAAAAACACTAACGGAGAGATAAAAATGAACAACTATTTACCTACGGACTACCAGAACTTCATTGCGCTTTCACGATACGCTCGTTGGAAAGATGATGAAGAGCGCCGTGAGACATGGGGTGAAACCGTCGAGCGGTACTTTGACTACATGGAAAAACATCTTGGGCAGAAGCACAACTATGCTTTGTCAGATGAATTACGTGCAGAACTTGAAGAGGCCGTGCTTAATCAAGATATCATGCCAAGCATGAGAGCCTTGATGACTGCTGGCCCTGCACTGGATCGTTGCCATGTCGGTGGTTACAATTGCTCTTACGTACCTGTGGATAGCCCTCGTGCTTTTGACGAGACAATGTATATCCTCATGTGTGGCACTGGTGTAGGCTTTTCTGTTGAGCGTCATCACACAGAAAAGCTGCCTATCGTCAACGAAGATATGCATGACACAACGACTGTCATCAAAGTTGGCGATTCACGTCCGGGCTGGGCCAAGTCACTGCGTGAACTTGTCTCTCTCCTGTACGCAGGGCAAATACCGCAATGGGACATGTCAGAGGTTCGTCCTGCTGGCGCACGTCTCAAGACCTTTGGTGGTCGAGCGAGTGGCCCAGCCCCACTGGACGAGTTATTTAACTTTACAGTAGAGATGTTCAAGAAAGCTGCAGGTCGTAGACTGTTTCCTATTGAGTGTCACGATCTAATGTGTAAGATTGGTGAGGTTGTCGTCGTAGGTGGTGTCCGACGTAGCGCACTCATCAGCCTGTCTAACCTGAATGACGATCAAATGCGTCATGCTAAATCAGGTCAATGGTGGGAAGGCGAAGGGCAACGTGCGCTGGCTAACAACAGCGTTGCCTACAAAGGAAAGCCAGAGATGGGTACATTCATGCGTGAGTGGGTATCTCTGTATGAGAGCAAGTCTGGTGAGCGTGGTATCTTCAACCGCAAGGCAGCAAAGGAACAGGCATCTAAAAATGGTCGTCGTGATGCAGAACAAGATTTCGGATGTAACCCTTGTAGTGAAATTATCTTGCGTCCATATCAGTTCTGCAATTTGTCAGAGGTTGTTGTACGTGCGTCCGACACACAGCAAACGCTGACCGACAAGGTTCGTCTTGCTACTATCTTAGGCACATTCCAGTCCACGCTTACTGACTTCAAGTATCTTCGTAAAGTGTGGAAGAATAATACAGAAGAAGAACGTCTGCTTGGTGTGTCCCTGACAGGTATCATGGACAATGCTATGATGTCCGGTAAGTCTGCACATCTTGGTATGAACATTGGTGCTACATTGAACGCACTCAAGGAACAGGCTATCACTACCAATGCAGCTACGGCTGAACAGCTTGGCATTGCACAGTCAGCAGCTATTACGTGTGTCAAGCCGTCTGGTACAGTATCACAGCTTGTGGACAGTGCCTCTGGTATCCATGCTCGTCACAACCCATACTATATTCGCACGGTACGTGGCGACAACAAAGACCCATTGACACAGTTCATGGTTAGTGTTGGCATCCCAGCAGAACCAGACGTTATGAAGCCAGACAGCACGACAGTGTTCAGCTTCCCAATGAAGTCACCTCATGGTGCTGTCACTCGCTTTGATATGACTGCCATTGAACAGCTTGAACTGTGGCTTCTGTACCAGCGTCACTGGTGTGAACACAAGCCATCCGTCACTATCTCTGTAAAAGAAAACGAGTGGATGGATGTAGGAGCATGGGTATATGATCACTTTGATGAAGTGTCAGGTATCAGCTTCCTGCCATTCAGTGAGCATACATACAAGCAAGCCCCATATCAAGACTGCACCATTGAAGAGTATGGTGATATGCTCAAGCGTATGCCAGCATCTATAGATTGGACTTGGTTGCAAGACTATGAAAAGGAAGACACTACGTCAGGTGGACGAGAGTTGGCATGTACGGCTGGTGTTTGTGAGGTAGTTGACATTGCCGCAGCGTAGTGATAAGTTGATGTGGAAACGTGGTGATGGATGGGTTCAATACAATCCCCACCCTCATCATCCTTGTTACGAAGAGTGGATGAAGAAACGAAAGGAGAAGGAGAATGAAGAAGCAAATGATACAGGCACTAAGTAATCATGCCATTGCAAACATACACTTGCATAAAACGAATATTGATATATACTTTGCTAATCCAGCAGGTATTGGAGAACACTCTGATATCTTGGAAGCAGTACAGGGCGAACTAGACAAGATTGCCCTACACGAAGACCGCCTAGCAATCCTACGAAACTGGCCGCAAGGAGAAGAAAATGAAGAAACCAATAGTGAATGAGAAACTTCTGGAGTTTTTTGAATCAGGTTACACGGCATTTAGTCGTGTAGCCAAGCGTAAAAAGTTTTACCATCAGTGGGCTAATCCAATGAAGAAAGGAACAACGGGCCACAAAGAATGGCAGCGGGGATGGAACACCGCATACTTTGAGAATCTGGAGAAACTAAATGGACTTGGAACTAGAGGCTAAACGGTGGATGGAGGAAAAGCAATTGAGTGATTTAAAAGCAGCAGAGTATCAGTCTCGTGCATGTGAGACAGCAATCTTTCCCAAGCGTCAGGCTATGGAGTATCTTACTCTTGGCCTGACAGGCGAGGCAGGTGAGATTGCAAACAAAGTAAAGAAGTTCATTCGTGACGGAGCATCAAAGGATGAGTACCTTGCCAAGCGCATTGAGATTGGGTACGAGATTGGTGATGTGATGTGGTATTGTGCGGTACTAGCGGATGAACTAGACATGAACCTTGGACATATAATGGAGAAGAACCTTGAAAAACTCGCAGATAGAAAAAAGCGAGGCGCACTTAGTGGGTCAGGCGACAACCGTTAATAAAGTCACCCCCTATAAAGATAAAAGCTGGTACGTCAAATGGACGGCCAGCTTCTTTATTCTTGCAGCTATAATTATACGTGCAGCAGACTATTCCCACTTGCTAGATATGGTTCTAGGCGTTGTGGGAATGGGTCTGTGGGCGTGGGTAGGATTTATGTGGCACGACAGATCAATAATCGTGCTGAACGCCATCTCTGCTGCTATCTTGGCTATTGGTATATTGGAGTACCTCTAGTTGAAAGTTTTATCTGGGCCGAATTTATCCCTTTCGGTTGCTACCGCCCACCTATAAAGTTGCTCCCCATTTTCTGCAGCTAAATCTTTGTCAAAATCTCTGCCATTAGTTTGTTCGTTATATATATCTTTGATTATCCCTCGTCTACCACCGCCCATGTTATTCCAACGTGCCTTAAATCTACGTATTCTACCTTCTTCAGTAACTAAATCTAGTTCTCCTTTAAGAATGGAATTAACAGCATTTGTTCTAAACTCATTTATTTTAGCTTTTAACATGGCTTTCTTAATTCTGTCTCCATGCAGTCCTTGATAGTCAGGACTGAGGAAATACGAAGTGACTTGGTTTTCCATGTATTGCCCCATGCGCAGACGTGCTTCATTACTAAGAGGTGCGTCTGTTTTTATTTTACGTGGACTAAGTTCCACATAATCAAAACGAAGACGATCAAGTTCGCGCTCTATGATTGTTTTTTCTTCTTCTTGAGTAAGACCAGTTATTAGTTTTAGAAACGGGTTTACGTTCTTTACAGGATCAGACCTTGTGGGACGGCCAAGTGGACGATCCCCGTTTTCAACGTCAACAGATTGTGGAATTGATCTTCCTGCTTGTTTAAAGAAATACTCCATAAAGTTTACACTCGTATTGTCCTTTACAACACGATATTCTTCACCTAGTGTGGTTCCAGCAATATCTTTCAACATACCTGCACCGACTGTGTAGGTATTTAAAAAGTTACCAGCGAGTTTTACAACATTTTCAAAAAAGGCTTGTTCGCTAACACCACCGGCTTCGTAGTTAATAGCCAGATCAACCATACCGTCCATGATGTCAAGACCAACACCAGCACGGGCCTGTCCACCTGTAAATGCTTGCACTACCTCTCTCACGTTATACGGAATATCTACTGCAACTTTATCGTTGTCGTGTAGTTGAGGCAGTTTAGCATCCTCAATCGCTCTACCTAGAAGAGGTATATCCTTTCTATTTGGCCCCGTAAGCCTGTATAAAAGATCAGCCATCATAGCAAAACCCATGAACGGCCCTAAGTTTGCTTCCGCCTTAAATGTTTGGTTTGGGTTTGTAGGATCATAATATTGATATGGTCCGGTGGTTTCATCTCCAAACTGGACTCGTGCGCCATAAAACGCGCCAAGAGTCGCTAAACCACCAAACTGTTTACCAAACCTTTCTGCATATGAAGATGCTACATCCCCCCTCTTTTGAAGAATACCACCCATATTGTACAAACCGACTATTGGTGTGTGTTCGTACAGGAAGATAAACTGGTTTATGAGATATCTTGGAAATGGAACCGCTTGAGAAGCAAGAATACTGTCAGATGCAATGCTAATAACTGTATCTGCAAACTTATTAAAACCGCCAGTTTTACCTTGAAACTTACCCGTCTGATATGTAAATGACAAGGCTTCTTCCATAGCCTCGCCTATGGCATTATCGTCAATTTGACTAAACATACCAACTGCTTTTTTAGCGGTTTTTGGGTCAAGATAATTATCATTAAAGAACCCCATCAAACCACCCTTTTGGCCTGATGCGCGAAGATACTTATCTATTTCACGTGAAAAGATAGCACGTTTAAACATGTTGTCAGACATTGTGTTTAATATGTTTGCTTTACGAGCAAGAAATAACAGACCACCCTCTTCACCTGTAAGTTCACCAATGTCACCCATCTCACGGAATATTTCCTTTGCGAGATTAGACTTTGCAAAACGGGGATCACGGAAAAGTAAGTCAAGTGCCTGTGTTTCAACGCTGGTAGTGCCAAGCCACAAATCTTTCATATAGCCAGCTTGAATACCTGCTCTAAGTTGTGCGACTCCCATGCTCACAGATTTTTTACCCGCATCCTTGAGTTGTTTATCAGATATGCCAGCAATCTTTTGACCTGTGCCATAGAGAATGTTTGATATGCCTGTTCCTACGTTATCTAACGCATACACGTAGTTTCGCATATATCCATTGGTAGTGTTACGGGCTGTTGTAGCCAACTGAACAGTCATAAGACCAATTCTAGCTTTGTTAATTGTTGCAGGACTAAACCAATTTCTGAAAAGATTAGAAGATTTTGGCCCCATTCCCTTTATGGGGTTTTGTTTAAGCCTTTGTCTTGCACCCTCAGTAATACTACCAAGGTTCATTAGGCGTTGGTCTATTTCTGTAAGTTCTTCCAAAAGTTGCTTTTTTTGAGCCTGACTCACACGCCCCACCGCACCAAGTTCTGCACCTGCTTCACTAAGACGCTCTGCAAACAGAGATGAAAGTTGCTGCATGGTGACATTGTGTTCATTCAGTATTTTAGCTAATTCTTTTTCTGATACATCTCCATCAGCTAAACCACGTGCCAAACGCGAAGTGAGGCGTTCTTCTTTTATCTTACCTGTTTTACTAATCTTACCAATTGGTGGTATTTTATTTACAATCCTTGCGGCAGCAGCAGCAATGTTTTCAATCTCTTTCGCTTCAAGTGGACCTACAGACTTTTTTAAATTTCTACCTTCCGCCAGTTTTTCGGGTACAGTCTCTTCCAGAGCCATCTTAATTGTATCTTTAAATTTCTTAGCGTCTTTACCTACAGTGCTGTTGCTTGCAAAGTTACTTTTTCTTGTGCTTTTAAGAACAGCTACAGTGCTAGTTTTGTGTGCTGCTTCAACTTTTACACGTTCTTTGCCTAGTGCAATCTGACGTATTTCTTCCGCCCGGTTGCCTGTAATAGCACGTTTGGCACCAGTGACTGCACCAATTGTACCAGAGCCAACAGTGCTAAGAGCAGCAGAAAGACCAACATTAGTCATGTCAATTTCGTCTTGCTGACCTGTTTCCACACGAGTTTGCTCTTGCGCTAGTACAGTACCAGCAGCGAATGGCACATCAACGGCAGCAGCACCAGCGGCACTTCTCAGCGCACCACTGCGAACTGCAGCACCTTCTATGCCACGTTTAAGAATTTGTCTTATTCCAATTTTGAGTCCTTGCTGGGCTGCAAGTGTACCCGCTTTAGCTGCGCCAAACGAAAACATGCCAGCGTATGTGGAGGGAGCGAACAGGACACCACCAATGTAGTCTTGAGCAGCAGCCAGCCCAAGTTCTGTGTCCATTCTGTCAAACGTATCCATGAGACGGCCCATACGAGCCTTACCCTCATCGTCTGCATCTTGTGCATAAAAAAGATCACGTGTTGCCGTGACCTCATTTACGTTCTGATATCGGAAATGTTCTAAGAACCTGTCGTAAAGTTCTTCTGCGTCGTCAGAATAAAAACCTTCACGTTCACCAAGAAACTGAGCAGCATCTGATATAAAGTCAGCATCCTCTAGGAGAACTTCTTTTGTCAAATCCTCGTCGTTATACAAGTTATATGACATGATTAACTACTCGCTACTGAATATTCAAGTCCTGTTATACGCTTAAACTCTGCCTCATGTTCAGCCTGTGTCTTGCCTTGATTTGCTCTTTTGATACGAGTCATAATTGCTTTAGCTGCAGCTTTTCTTGTACTTGGGGTCGTGCTTTGAACATTTGTAAGTAGACTGTCAGGTATTACACTACTACCAGCACCTGTTACTGTTCCTGTTCCGCTGCCGCTGCCTCCGCTTCCACCAGAGCCACCTGCACCGCCGGGTGGAGGTGGAGGAGATGCTGAATTTTGAATTGTCGATTGTATCCAAGCAGGAGACTGTCGTGTAGCTTTATCAAAAATATCTTCTCCTACACTAAGATATGGCTCCCCATCATCTGGTGTTACAAGAATAATTTTTTTCATTCCTGCTGAACCGAATATTTTTATAAACTCAATAGGATCATATCTATTACCGTTAGCATCTATGCCTACATATCCATTATTTCTTGCAAGCTGTGCAAGTTTACCCATTGTTGCAACAGCAGCTACTGCTTTTCCATAAATTTCTGCTTTAACACCCTTTGCTTCATAATTACCAGCAACATCAAAATCACCTTTTAGCTGTCCTGCGCTTACAAGATTTCTCATAAAACCTTTTTCAAATGTCTCTCTTGAACTGTCAGACATTTGATTTTGTTGTAGTTCAGCCATCTTTTTAGCTTCAGACAGCATATCAATATTAGATTTAATAACACCTTCTACAGCAGTCCACTCCGCATCTCTATTCTGTGGAGCAACTTGATTGTGTTTATTTAAAAGCGTATTCATACGAACCAATTCGTTGTTAAAGTTGGTTCCTAGAATGAGTTCTTCATCAATACCTCTAGCAGAAACAGGAGACATGTCAGCTATACTAGCTTCGTCTGTTCCAAACATTTCAGTCATTTCACGACTAATCTGATCTTCTGCGGTTTCACCACCAAATATAACATCTAGTGCCGTGCGGCGAGTCTCAATACCCGATGCTTTAATGTCAGGAAGAGGCTTCAAACGTGTTACTGTACGTGCGACATCTCGTGCTGTCGGAACTTCTCCAATGCTTCGTTCTTGCAGTCCCATTTTAGTAATGGGGTCAACCCCATATGTGCTATATTCTGTGTTTAATAGCTGTGCCACACGATTTGCGCCAGCAATACCCCCTTCTTGATCAATCAAATAATAAGCAGCTTCCATGACTTCAGGAGCGTTAGCAGAGCGATCACCAGAGATTAAAGAAGCCAGTTCTTTTACTTGTACTTCTGCGGCATTGATGGCACTACGATTGTCTTCTTCAATCTGCATACCACGTGTCATACCAAAGTTACGAAGTTCACGAATGTCTTTATCTTTTCGTTCTTCCTGCAAGAGCATTTGTTCGCCAGCACCTTCAGCCACACCGCCCCAAAAGTCAAGATCACCAAGAAGATTTCCCAAATTAGCAAATGGCATTACGCTCTCCTCGACATAAGACCGCCTTCAGTCTGCGGCTCTTGCATGACCGGCATTTCTTCCTGAACAGGCTCTTCCATAGCAGGTGCTTCATCCTGCGTAGACATATCTGCTGCAACACGCTGCGCCAATTGATTGGGTAGCATGGACTCTTCTTTCATTCCGGTGTCATATTCAACTCCGGCAGAGTCAGCGATCAGGCTCATTGCCTCAATCAGTGCTGGCATAATCAGAATACCTACATCAACAGAGTGTTTGCCCTCCATAACACCAGCAAGCTGAATAGTGTTAGCAAGCACAGTCAACGGAACGCCCATTTCAATGACGTTAATCAGTCCCTTTGCAAACTCATCCTGCCCAATACGTGCCACGTAATAAGAAACAGTTTCATCCACAGTAGAAAACTGCGGAGGATTTTGCCACGGCCTAGCACCTAGTTCGTGAGTTAGACCCTCACCCGGAATTGGACGGTTGAATGTAGGTTCAGTTACTTCCATTACGTTTTCTCATATCAATAATTTCAAGTCGGCTATTGCGAATTTGCTGATAGGCTTTGACTGCATCTACCAATGGCTTCGTTTCTTTTGTAGAATTATTACCGTTGCGCATCATATTCCGCATAGGCGAAAGAAGGCCACGATCTGGTGTCTGATTTTGTTTTGTAATGTCAGGAATACGAGAAAAAGACTGCATAAGATTTTTAGCTGGATTAGTAATCATAATTATCCCCACGTACTGATTGCTTGTACACCTAGTCTACCAATAATGCCGCCAATGGCACTTTTAGCTGCAGAACTCTTATTAGCTTCGGCAAGAGCCTGAGTAGCCTCTGCGTCAAGTTCTGCGATTGCAATATTAGTAATACGGTCAAGTTCGCCTTCTGCAGACTTCCATGCCCACTCCATAGTATCAGCATAATGTTGCCACAAATTAGCATATGCAGTTTTGCTCATATCTAATATGGCGTTTGCATTGAGTTCGTTTGCACGATTGATAGCAGCGGTATCAGCGGTAGCAATTTGACGACGCCACTGCGCATTTGCCTGTGCAATCACAAGCTGGTTCTGTGCGTTAAACTGATCACGCTGATTGTTTATTTCAGCATTAAACCGTTCTACCGTGTTCACCTGACCTGCGTTAAACTGTGACTGCGCATTAGCTTGTGCTGAATTAAACTGTGATGTTTGGGCTGCAAGATTTGCAAAGAACTGATTGACCTGATTTTCACTTGTAGCATTAAACTGACGGGAAGCATTCTCCGCAGCTTGATCTGTAAACAGTCCTTGAATACGTTGCTGTGCTTTAAACAAATCAGTTTGCTGCTGATTAGATAAATTTGCCATGTCTGTCTGCAAAAATGTTTCAGCATTTTGCACCGCAGCTTGTTGGCGGTTATTCAGATTTGACTGATCCATCTGTGCCAGTGCAGCAGCTTCTGCCATGACCATTGCCTGTGAGTTAGACAAATTGTTCAGGTTCATCGTATTTGCAATGCGGCTGTTCTCAAGTTGAACCTGCTGCTCTGCCGTAAAGTTCATGTTAGCTACGTCGCTAATCTTGGCAGCGTTCTGCACACGAGCCTGAAACTCTTGCGTAAACTCCATGCCCATAAACTCTGCACGTTGCTGTGCAGCCAGCATGGCACGTTGTTGGCGATTAGATAAATTTTGCGACTCAAACTGGGCAACTGTAGAAGCATCTGCTTGTGCAATAGGAAGTGCTGCCTCAAGAGTTGCTTGTACGATTGCCTGTCCAGCTATACTACTCGCACCAAGACCACGAGCAACCATTTGTGCATTCGCACTACGTAATGCACCTGCTGCCCATGCCGGTGGGTTCTTTGCGTCAAAGTTTGCAGTAAGGGATGCAAGCTGACCTTGAACAGTAGCTTGTGTGGAAGGCGTAGCTTCTGCAGCCTGTACCTGTTCAGTAAACTGCGCAGCAGTCTGTGCATCAGCGGCACCAGAGATAAGTTCGCCCTGTTGAATTTGTCTCTGTACAGGATTATCAATCAGGATGGCATTACCCTGTGCGGCAGTAACATTGCCTACACTGGATGCCGTTTGCTGGGCCGCTGTGACCTGCGCACGAGGGTCTACAGTACCCTGTGCTGCCTGTGTGGCTTGCACCGCTGCATCGACGGCTGGTGCGGCTGTAGCGGCTTGCATTTGCGCTGCCTGTTCTTCTTGCGCAGGTGCAGCTTGAGCCGTTGTAGCCATCGCTGTAGGTACAGCAGTTGTGCCAGTTACAGTGCCTACTTGCGGTGAAATATATTGACCCGCTTCAGAAGGAGTTGTTGCAGCTACGGTGACGCCACCTTGAGGCAATGCAGGATCAAACAGGCGCTGCACACTGGCCTCTTGTACGTTTTTAGGTGTACCGCCAGTTTGCATCTTCACTACACCACCACGTGCCATCTGCATGGCAGCGTTAGTAAACTGCTGCATACGTGCTTTACGCGCAGGGTCTTGTTCAATGAAGTCTTGGAACTGACTCATGTTGCCTGTATAGCCCATAGCTTTGGCGATTTTGTTCATCGCTTCTGGTTTAAATGCTCTGAATACAGCCATACTAATTCATTCCCATAAATACTGTGACCACCATTGCAACCACAAGCAGTGTGC
>FUFK010050825.1_pt1 | contig 29507 bp, 48 predicted proteins | sample 1021851 | NCBI WGS metagenome assembly FUFK01 (sample SAMEA51879418, study PRJEB19060) | metagenome | reverse complement strand
CTTAGTGGTTAACACTTGATTTTTCCCATCTGTGTAGAAGTTCATGCATACTACGCACACCACCCGGGGTGGCACTGGCATAGTTTGCCTTTATTTCCTGTTATTGCTGCAGGTTTTGCTTTTGCTGCTGCAATTCTGTTAAAAAAAGCAGCTTAAAAAATGCCATTTAAATATTATTTAATTAATATCTAATATAAGTTATTGTTTTTATTATATTGTTAAACTGTTTTATTATCAGTTATTCATTATTATATTTTGTTAATGCTGCAATAATTAAAATATGTTTAGTTTTGTTTAGTCGATGCATAAAAAAATAATAGCATACCGGATGCATAAAAACAGCAGCAGCAGGAAACAAAACAATTATATAAATGTTCCTGTTTCGTTCTTTTTTTAAATATTAGTTAAATAACATAAAAAATAAGTTATTGATTTTATTACATATTTTAATTTAATTATTTTTTACTTGCATAACTAAAATAAATAATATCTAATTTAATTAAATAAAACATTAACTTTTTAAAAGGAAACAAAACAATGGCAACAATATTAACATTTAAAGCAAAAGTAAAAGATATTAAAAGAATTAATAATTCAATTAATAATAACCCTAATTTTAAATTACATTTAGATTTATTAAAATATAAAAATATAGATTTAAAAGATAGCTTATTAAATTTTAAAGTTACTACTATGAATGATTATAGTATTAATTATGCAATGGGTAGTTTTTTAATAGGTAAAACTTTAACCTTTAAAATAAAATTTAATAGAAAAAGCTGCAAAGTAATTAATTTTACAGCAGCTTAAACAATAACAGAAGGAAACAAAACAATGACAACATTTTATGATTATACAAAACCTATAACCCCGGTACAAAACATTGAATTATTTTTCAATAACGATATTGATTTATATACAACAATTACAGCTTATTTAGATGAAGGTTATACTAAAAAAGAAGTAACAGAATTAATTGTTGATTTTGGTATTTTTGGCGAATATACACCAGATAAAAAAACTAAATACACAAAATTAGAAGTATTTAAGGCATTAAAAGATTTTAATATTGATTAATAACAGCAGCAGCAAAAGGAAACAAAACAATGAAATTATCTATTAAAGAAAAATGTTTAATNACTGATTTAATAAACATTGAAATTAAAAATGTTTATGAAACAGCAAAAGAAAAAAACAATAACCCGGCATACGATTTTGACGATGTTAATAGTGAATTAGATTATATTATTGATTTAAAAATATTAAAATCTAAATTTAAATTAAATGACATTGAAAAGAAAAAAGAACGTGAATTATATAATTAATTTAATTACCCTATTACTACAGGTTATAAAATGCCTGTAGTACAAGGGTTATTGAATAACCCATAACAACAACAACAAAAAGGTAAAATAAAATGACTGATTTAATTACTAACGAAAATAAATTTCCTGCAGCTTTTGAAAATTTAGTACAAGATATTGAACAGGATATTAATAATTTAATACGCAAAAAAATAATTCAATGTCATAACGAAAATTCAACAGGTATGAAATTTAATTATAAAGATAATGATTTAGATATTGCTATAAATCAATATGTTTTAAAAAATGGTTTTAACAATTCTATTGAACAGGTATTGACTGAAATAGATACGTTAAAAGAATATTATTAACTTTTGATACTCTAATGATACAGGAAATAAAAAGCCTGTATCATAAGAGCTTTAAAAGCTCACAACAACAACAGCAAAAAGGAAATAAAACAATGTTATACTTTTTAATTAATACAGCAAAATTATTAATAATATTTTCATACTTAATAGTAGGTTTATATATTATTGATATAACAGAAACACGTTTTGAATACATGACATATATTGATTATGTTATATGTTCAATTGGTACTGTTTTTATAATAGCATCAATGTTAACTTTACATTTTTTTACTTGCATAAAGAAATAAAATAGTTTAATGATTAATTATATAACTAAAACAACAGCAGCAAAAGGAAACAAAACAATGAATAAGCAATTTAAAACTGAATTAAAATATTATAATTTAACAGCAAAAGAATATTATAATAATCATAAGTTAATACAAGATAGTATTAAACACGCTAGAGAAAAAATTAAAAACGCTTTAAATGATAAAGGAATATTGGACTGGTCCAAGTTGCCTAAGTTACTAGGCAATAATCCAAAACTAGAAAAATCTGGAAAATATAAAGCATTAACAAATGGTTTTTCTGGTAGTCCTAGTTTTACTTCTGGTTATAATACCTGTAATTTTGCTAGTAATTGTTCAAAAACTTGTTTAGGTTTTGCCGGGCATGGGCAGCAGCATATGTTATATGAAGGTAAACATATTGTTTTAATTGCTAGAATAACCAGAACGATTTTATTTTATGAATATAGACAACAATTTTTAAAGCAATTACATAAGGAAATAAAATTGTTTTACAATAGGGTTATGAATAAAAACAAGAAACATAATACAAATTATATTTGTGCTATTAGGTTAAATGTTTTAACAGATATTAATTGGGAAAAAATAGATATAACTTTATTTACTGATAACCCAAATATTACATTTTATGATTATACAAAAAACCCTTTTAGAAACATTGAACATATAGATAATTACAGTTTAACCTTTTCACGCAATGAACATAATGATTTATATTGTGAACAGGCATTTAACAACAATATGAATGTTGCTATTGTTGTTGATATTAAGAAGGGTTATACTATCCCGGAAACATTTAGAAATAAACCTTGTTTAGATGGTGATTTACATGATGCCAGATTTTTAGATAAGAAAAATCATTACATTGTTTTACGTAAAAAAGAAACAGGCATTGTTGATACATCCGGGTTTATACTTAATGTTAAAGACTGGTTTAACCCTGTTAAAATAGCAGCTTAAAAATAATGTTGTTGTAGTACAGTAAATTAAAAACCTGTACTACAGCAGCTTTAAAACGTGATTAAATACATAACTAAAAAAGGAAGTAATAAAATGATAAACTTTTTAAATACAATTTTAATTATAGAAGTATTTATATTTGCATTATTTATACTGGTGATAATATGATAATATTAGATAACAAAAAATTAACAGCTTGTAAAAGCTGCAATAAAAAAGAAGTAACATTTAATATGTTTATATTTAATAACCTGCTGTACTGTTTTAAATGCAGCATTGAAAAGATAAAAAATAATTATAAAACATATTGACTAAATNAAANAAATAATNTAACAATTAATTATATAACTAAAACNTAAGGAAAAAAAATTATGTCTTATTATTTTGAATGTAAAACCTGTAACAAAAAAGAAGTATTTGTAAACGACACAAAAAAAGAAGTTATACAAGAAGGCAAAAAACAAGATTATGAAACTGTTATTTGTACAAATTGTATATCTAAAAAATTAAAGTTAAAAGGTAACTATATTATTATTTAAACAACAACAAAAGGAAGTAATAAAATGATTATAAATATTAGTGTAAAAAACGTTTATGGGAATTGGTTATTTTATCCAGAATGTAAAATATCAAAAGGCATTGCAGCAATAGCAAAAAGTAAAACATTAACAAAAGATAATTTAGATATATTACAATCGATAGGTTATGAAATAAATTTAGTTAGCAGCACAACAATTAAGGAATTATTACAATGAAAAAATTAAACATGAAACAAAAGCAGGAAATAAGAAATTGTAAAAAGGTTATATCTAATGTTAAGCAATGGTTACAAGCTAACATTGATAATCAATTACATGAAAAAGATTTAGTTTTAGATAATAAAGATTTATTGTTTTTTATTGATAAATGGGAAAAGCAAAATGAAACAGTATAAAATAAACGCTAAAAAACTAAGACTAATGAACAGGAAAAGACAACAACAATTTGAAATTGAAACTAAATTTAGAATTATGAAATTGTCTTTAGGTGGTTTAAATAAATACAGGATGGAGTATAACAAAATTAAAAATAGTTATTGACATTAATTTAATATTATGTTATATAACTAAATATAAAATAAATTGTATAACTAAAAATGAAAGGAAAAATACAATGAAAAACAACATAGTAAAACCTACAATAAAAGTAAATCAAGTTTATGTTAGGGTATGCGATGGACAAAAAGCATTCGTTAGAATGTCTAATAGATACGCTGCAAAAGGTACTATTTCCCATAACATGGGTTATATGGCAGTAGGCAGGGATGAATTAGGACAATTCGCATCACTAAAAAAAGTAAACTAAACTAAAATAAATATTTACAAGTAAGTTATTTTATGATAGCTTACTTGTATAACTAATCAACAACAATGGAGTAACATAAAATGTTAGATACAAAAAGATTAATTGAGTTAGACGATGAATTATTATTTGATATAGGGTACGAAAAAACAAGGCTGCCCAGTAAAAAATATGTTATCAATAAACAAACTGATACACCTATTGGAATAGTAGGTAATAGTTTTAATACCACATCACATAAAAGTTTTATTGATGGAGTCGAAAAAGTTATAAAAGAAAATAGGAATCCCTATGAGTTATTCGATGCTAAAGTTAAAGTATCAACTGCTAAAGATAATGCAGTTATAATAGCTGATATAACTTTACCTAATGTAAAAGCGTTTATTGAAACTGATAGACAAAAAACAACATTAAATGAACGCATCATAGCTTTACATGGGATAGATGGCAGTATGAGTAATCAAGTTTATTATGGTGCTATTGATACCTTTTGTACTAATGGTCAGATAACCGGGGAATATGATAAGGTTAGACGTAAAAATACTAGTCGTTTTAACATTGATGTATTTATTGACGAATTGCAAAACGCTAAACAGGATTTTTACGCACAATCAAAAAGGCTGCAGCAATGGGCAAACATAACCTTGGATGGAGTTAATGTTGACGATATCATAAAAAGTATTGTTAAATCAGATAGAAAAGCTGCCAAAATGAATGCTTTATATCAGAACGAAGTTAGCAACAGGGGTAAAAATGTATTTGCTCTTTACTCAGCGTTCACTAATTATGCAAGTTATGCTGATGAACAAAATGGATTTAAGCTAAAAGAAATGGGCAACGATACAGAAAGTTTATCAATGTGGGCAAGGGAGCAAGAAGTATCTAAATGGATATCATCTAGCGAGTTTAAGAAACTTGAATTAGCAGCGTAAAAAAATAGTAGTTGACAAGTAGGCTATAATGTGATAGCTTACTTGTACAACTAAAAGAAAGGAAACAAAATGACAACACAGCAAGTTAATCAAAATATCAAAAGAAAAGTTTATGTTGATATGGATGGAGTTATAGCTGATTTTTTCGCAGCATTAGAAAAAAAATATAACGTAAAACATTGGAAAGAATTAGACATAAACCAGTCAATACAAGATTTAAAAGGTACTGATTTTTTTGGAACAATACCAAAGTTTAAAACCAGTGATAAGCTGATAGGTTTTATAAACAATCTAACTAATGGAGAATGGGTTATACTTTCATCCCCATTAAGATACGACAATGACAATTCTGCATTCTGGAAAAGACACTGGTTAGCTAAACATAAATATACACCAAGCGATGCAATCTTTACCGGCAGGAAGGAAAAGTACGCAAGGAATAGAGCATACAGTTTAGGAAATATCCTAATAGATGACAAGCCTAAAAATATAGAAAAATGGATAGCTAAAGGTGGCATAGGCATACTATACCAAGCTAATCAAGATAGCCTACAAGAGTTGTATAACAAAGTAACTAAATATTATGGAGAATGACGATGACAAAGTATAAATATAAATTAGGAACTGCTGTTATAGCACAATCTGATGATAATAAACATACAGCTATGGGCGAGGTTACAGGATATTATGACCACCCGGACAATGGAAAAACATATTATTTAATATGTAACAGCTTTTGGCTGCCACACCAAATAAAACTACAGTAAGGAGAATGACAATGAAAATATCCACATTAGAAAAACCCCAAGGCAACAACTGGCATTCAGCTAAAAGATATCATGTAGATTTTTACAATGCCAAGTTTCCCTTATGTGGTGGCTACCTAGTTTATGTGGTAGTAGGCAGAAAATGGGTACGTGTTACCCAAGGGGATTTAGTTTCCCCGGACAAGAAAATAAGAACTAACCTTACACGATTTAAAATGTCAGTGAATGACTGGCAACAACTAAAAAAGGAGATACCCCATGCAAATTTATAAAGTAGTAAATATGTTAGCAGCTTTAAATGACACTAATAGACTAGCTAGTGATATGTATGAACTAGGTAAATCATTATACTTCTGCGAAACAAAACAAGAGTATATACCTATATCCCAGATGGATTTTCAACATATGGTTAGAGCATTTAAGAGAGCTATTAAACAAGTTGAAGAACTAAAAGAGGATTTATACGACAACCAAGTAAAGATAAAGGAGTTGTGTAAAGAGGGAGATAAACTCGAAAGTAAATTAAAAAAATTAAAAGCGTTGAATAGTGATATACGCTTGTTGACAGAGGAGCAAAAAAGAATGGCTGTAGAACGTGACCAACTATCTAATGAGTTACCTAAAAAAAGAAACTATGATAAACTATATTTAGATATAACAATAGAAGTTTTAGAAAAAATGATGGAGCAAAAAAAGGATAATCAAGAAATAGTTGAGCAGCTAGACAAAGCATTACTGATTGTCCAGAGGGAAAATTATGACAACTAAAAAAGACACCTTTCCTAAAAATAAAAAGTATCACGATTGGGTTTATATGGCTGATGACCAAATGAACAAGGTATTAAAAACAGTAGTTATATTACTACACGTTTATGGATTTTGGGTATTGCTAGTAGCATTGTGGGAGAAATACACATGAGTAAAATAGTACATGATACATGGCAGCTAATTATGAATCATCAGCGTAACCCATTGAAACATATACCAGATTTAAATACTAGACATATGGTTATGCAGGTGTTAGCTTGGATGTGGTGCATAGTTTTTTCCATGTATTTTGGTAGTATGTGGGTGTTTGGCATAACTGCCATTGCCCATGTATTTTTAATAGCTGCTATTGTTTTAACTGTAGCTACGTTTGAAACTGCTAAAAGAAAGCCTACATTCTTTTTGAAAAAAGGCTATCACACACCCAGTAGAAGTAGGTATATGTATTACAATGGCAAAAGAATAAAGTATGACGATAACGACAAAGGGGGAGAACATGAGTAGTTTTTTAAAAAGGATTAATCCTATAGCTAGAATACTAGCTTATACAAGAAAAAGAAAACAAGTTGTACCCCCAAAAAAAGGTAAGGGGTCATACAATAGAAATAACAAACACAAACGAAAGGAGAATGAAAATGTGGCATAGAATAACAGATTTTTTTAACGTAGATTATCATAAAAAATATGGCGAGGGTACAAAGTTTGACCTCGACTATGGTAAGCTGCTGATAATAGCTTTATGTATTTACATAGCAATAAAGGTGTAGTTATGTATCCAAACAACAATGATGCATTAGTTGTACTAATACTAACTGCAATAGTTGTATTATTCTTTTCATGTTACATAGGAGTTTAGTTATATGCCTGTTTACGATAAAGACGGAAATATAGATAAGTGGTGTTGGTATGATATCTTTTGGGATGTTGAGAATAAAAAATTCTTCCATCCCAGATGGTGGGTAAAACATCTGGCAGACCAGTCAGAGGAATGGGAGCTACCTTGGTTTATCCAAAGCAGGATATACTGGCTAGATGATTATTTAGAATGGAGAAAAACACCCAGAGGTGTAACCTCAAATTACATAAAGCCTTATAAGAAAAAATATATTTTCAAAAGCAGCTTTGACGTAGAGGAGTTTGATTATGATGGTGTAGGAGATGTTACTTACACTGATTATAATTACCGGGAGTTTCATTCTCTGGAAAATATACTACAGTATATGAAGAAAAATATTCGATACGAAAATGAAATGAAACCCAAGCTAGATACTGTTGAAGAATTTTGTAAAGAGTTTGGTTTTGAAGTGTATGAAAGGTTGTACTGATGGCAAAAATAACAGTTAAACAACTAGTAGATGAGTACTATAAGTCTAGTGATTACAGTATGTTAGCCTATAAAACTAAAGTAGATTATTCAAATTGTTTAGACCGGATGTTAAACACTAAAATAAATAAAAACTTTATTTGTACAACTAAAGCTGATAAACTAACAGGTGCTATGGCTAGACAATCATATGAAGTGTGGCTAAAACATGGCATTTATATGGCTAATCACATTGTAGCATCATCCAGAAAAGTTTATTCGTTTGGAATGGAGATGGGATATGTTGAATACAATCCATTTTCTACATTTAAATGTAAAGTTAACAAGCCTAGAAAGGTGGTTTGGACCAGAGACCAGATAACAACGCTGCTAGATTTTTGTTACAGTGATTTTAAGTACCGGAGTATAGGTTTAATTGTACAAATGTCTTATGAATGGTGTCAAAGAGTAGGCGATATGAGATTGTTGAAGTTTGAGAACATAGATTTTAACAATAAAGTATTAAATCTGGAGCAATCTAAGAGNGGTGCAAGTGTCAGCTTACCAATNAGTGATAATTTATTTGAGATGCTGCAGGAACAGAAAAGAGATTATGATTTTCAAGAATATGTTGCACCTGTACCAAAGGCGATTAGAAGCTCATACAACCCCTATACTCTTCATAGGCTATCCATCGTAGCAAGAAAGGCAATTAAGCTCTGTGGACTGCCTGATGAGCTACGAATAGCTGATTTAAGAAGGACAGGTACTACTGAAATGGTTGAAGCAGGAGTTTCGATGGGTCAAATTATGTCTGTTACAGGTCACGCAAACCCACAGTCAGTAAAGCCTTACATGAAAAATACACTTGACTCTGCAAAAAATGCATTGACAACTCGACAGAACTATGGTAAAAGCATATTAAGTGCCACAGGGAAGTGATACATATATGAGTATATATACATATATAAATGATTTACATTTAAGTGTAGGAGAAAGTAAAAGAATNAATTGTCCAGAATGTAATGGCTATAAAACTTTTAGTGTTACAAATAATATGGGCAATCTTTTATGGAATTGTTACAAGGCATCTTGCAGCTTGTCCGGTTCAAAAAGAATACATTTATCTGTTGATGATATTAAAACATCATTAAATTTAGTTAAACAACTAGATGATACATTTATTATGCCTGAGTATGTGGTACATCACAATTATAGACGAGAGATTATGAATTTTTGTGAACTCTGGGAGCTTGATTGTGATAAATTGAATCTGCATTACGATATAAAAGATAAGAGGGTTGTGTTTCCTATCAAAGAAAATGGAATAGTTGTGGATGCCATAGGCAAAGCAACTACCCATCGTCTTCCCAAGTGGAAGAGATATGGAAAAAATAATTTGCCTTTTTATTTTGGTTGTGGTAATGTGGCAATCGTAGTTGAGGATTGCATAAGTGCTGCTGTTGTAGGTAGTGGTGTTTTTGTAGGGGTAGCTGTGTTGGGAACATCATTAAGTGAATCACACAGACAGTATCTATCGCAATTCTCAACTGTGATTATAGCACTAGACCCGGATGCAATGCCCAAAACACTAGCCTTTGCAAAAGAACTAAGAGGTCATGTGCCAGATGTAAAAGTTTTAAAATTAAAAGACGATTTAAAATACAGGAATGAGGAAGATTTAAATAATTTATATGCCTTAACCCCAAAGGAGAAACAACATGGAACTATCGTTAGTTAGAAGTTTAATGGACAAAACATTCTATGATGAACATAGAGGTGCTAAATGTCCAGACAGATTGTTTAGTAAAGATGTAAGAAAAATAAAACAATCTATTGACAAAGCAATGTCAACATATGAAAGAACAGTAACACCAGATGAGATTGAAGCCTTGTTTATATCAGGCAATCCATCAATGACTACTGCACAGAAACAAGCCTATTTAGATTTATTTAATAGAATAAAAAGGGAGAAACCTCTTGGAAAAGACATTGCACAGGAAGTATTATCTAAACTGTTTCAGCAGGTCGTTGGCGAAGATATCGCTAATATTGGGTTTGACTACGTTAATGGTAATCAATCCTCGCTTGAACCTATTAGAAACATTCTTGAATTATATGGAGAGGATTTTGTACCTAATCTTAACATAGAATGGGATGATATGAGTTTAGAAACTCTGTTAGCTAAAAATAATTTAGAAGCTAAGTGGTCATTCAACATACCTGAATTGACCAGAAAAGTAGAGGGAGTTTCTGCAGGACATTTGATTGAGATAGGTGCTAGACCAAATACAGGCAAGACATCCTTTCATGCATCACTGGTTGCTAGTACAGGTGGGTTTGCCCACCAAGGTGCTAAATGTATTGTGTTATGTAACGAAGAGTCAGCACATAGAGTTGGTGCAAGATATTTGACAGCAGCTACAGGTATGACAATGCATGAAATAAAAAAGAGTCCAGACCAAGCAAGAGATAAATATGAAGCTGTTAAGAAAAACATATTTATTAAAGATGCATCTGATAGAGATATGGCATGGGTTGAGAGTGTGTGTAAAACATACAAGCCTGATGTAGTTATACTAGACATGGGAGATAAGTTTGCCAGAGCAGGTGGCTTTGCCAGACAAGATGAAGCATTGAAAGCCAATGCTATTCATGCCAGACAAATAGCTAAAGCACATGAGTGTGCAATATTTTATATGTCACAACTGTCAGCAGATGCAGAGGGCAAGATATATTTAAATCAGGCTATGATGGAAGGCAGTAGAACAGGTAAAGCTGCAGAAGCAGATTTGATGTTGTTGATAGCTAAAGATTCAGTTAAGAATCCAGACAATAAAGAAGAGAGTCCGGCAAGACATTTGAATGTAGTTAAGAATAAATTATCAGGTTGGCATGGTCTCGCAAGTTGTGAGTTAGATTACCTGACTGCGAGGTACGTATGAAACTAACACTTGATGTAGAAAACACAGTAACCAAAAGGGATGGCAAGATGCACCTTGACCCTTTTGAAACTACTAATAAATTAGTTATGGTTGGTTGTTTAACAGATATAGGCAACGAGTATTTATTTAATATGGATTCTGGTGGCACACAACACATAGACATACAAGAGTTACTTGACAGAGCAACAATCCTTATAGGACATAACATAGCTTATGATTTGATGTGGTTGTGGGAGTGTGGATTTAAATATGATGGTCCTGTCTTTGACACTATGTTAACAGAATACATATTGCAAAGAGGTTTAAAAGAACCTTTGCATCTGAAAGACTGTGCATTGAGATATGATTTAGAGACTAAAAAAGAGGATACATTAAAAAACTATTTTGCAAAAGGTTATGCCACAGATGAGATACCTAGAGAAGAATTAAAACAGTATCTGTCTGCAGATTTACACGCTACACAGCAACTATCTGATGCACAATATAAAAGATTAAATACTTTAGGCGATGCAGGGTTGATGGATACAGTTATACTAACAAATCAAGTTGCAGTTGCACTGGCTAAAATATATAAAAGAGGTTTTAAAGTTGACATTGATACTTTAGAAAAGGTTAGAGAAGAGTTTAATAAAGAAAAGATTGATATTGAGGACAGGCTGAAACAACAAGTTGGACAACTAATGGGTGACACACCAATTAATTTAAGCAGTCCAGAACAAATGTCTTGGGTTATCTATAGTAGAAAGCCTAAAGANAAAGTTATGTGGTCAAACTCTTTCACACCCTATATGCCAGACAAAGATTTTAAGAAAACAGTAAAAAATAATTCAGATGTCGTATACAAAACAAAGGCAGAGAGATGTCAAACTTGTTTTGGCACAGGCAAGATAAGAAAGGTTAGAAAAAATGGTGTACCCTATGCTAATACTAACAATTGTNGTGATTGCAACGCTAGTGGATATCACTTCAAACATACCTCTGCCATAGCAGGGTTNAAGTTTGCAGCACCAAATGCAAAATGGGTTAGTGCAAATGGTTTTACTGTAAACAAAACTAATTTAGTTATACTACAAAACATTGCAAAGAATAATAATCTCATAGAAGCATCAAATTTCTTGGGAGATTTGCAAAGANTGTCAGCATTAGAAACATACCTNTCCTCTTTTGTTGATGGCATATCAACACATATAAAGTATGATGGTAAGCTACACGTTAGATTGTTACAGCACAGAACTGCAACAGGAAGATTTAGTGGAGCAGACCCAAATATGCAGAATATGCCCAGAGGTGGTACATTCCCGGTAAAGAAAGTATTTGTGTCACGTTGGGAAGGTGGACAAATATTAGAAGCAGACTTTGCCCAGTTAGAATTTAGAACTGCAGCTTTTTTATCACAAGACAAAACAGCAATGAAGGAGATAGAAGATGGATTTGATGTGCATAGTTATACTGCTAGTGTTATTAGTAATGCAGGGGAAGAAACTTCTCGCCAAGAAGCGAAAGCACACACGTTTGCACCCCTCTACGGAGCAACAGGATTTGGCAGGACACCTGCTCAAGCTACATATTATAAACACTTCACAGACAAGTACAAAGAAATCACATTATGGCATTCCAGACTGGCTAAAGAGGCTATAAGCACAGGTAAAATTACAACACCATCTGGCAGAGAGTTTGCATTCCCGGATGTAACAAGAAATGCTTTTGGTAAAGTGTCACATTTTACCCAGATAAAAAATTATCCTGTACAAAGTTTTGCTACTGCAGACATTGTACCTTTGATATTGCTAGAGATAGATAAGCAGCTTACAAACTTGGAGTCCTGCATAGTGAATACTGTACATGACTCTATAGTTATTGATGTGCATCCAAACGAAATAGACAAAGTTACACAGATAATTAAAAGCCTGAATGATGTTATAACAGATTTAGTTAGTAAACATTTTAAGATTGAGTTCAATGTACCTTTACTATTAGAAGCAAAAATAGGNGATAATTGGCTTGACACAAAAGANGTTTTGTGATATAACGATACAACTTTATTAAGGAGAAAACTTACATGGTAAATGAAATAACAACAATAGATACCGATAATTATGCAGTGATGGCTAAAGCTATGGGTATGTCTGGAGANAGTTCATCATCAGATGACAAACCTAAGACACTGCCTAGATTTAGAATTAACCATACTCCTATTATAGGTTCAGACAAAGTGCTAGTAAAAGGTGGTACATTTAAGTTAGAGATACCTGATGATACNACAATNTATGGCACGTCAGCTACCATCAGACCTTTTATACAAAGATTTATGTACAAAAGGTTTGTTAAGAATATGGCTGCAAAGGCAGGAGAGCCTTTGGGGGTATATCATAAAACCATAATGTCAGACAACCTGAATATTGATTTAAAAGATAATCAGGGTAAGTTCAATTGTGGTAAGCCTACAGGTTATATAAAAGACTTTAAGGCATTGCCTGTGGATACACAGGATGTTATCAGACAAATCAAAAGAGTTCGTGTTATTTTTGGTACAGTAAATTTAACTGGCTCTGTTGATGATAGTGGTAACAAAGTAGACAAAGGNACAATTCCTTTNATCTGGGAGATAGACAATAGAGATGCATTCAAGACTATGGGAGAGCCATTTAAAAAGTTTTCCCAAGTTAAGAGACTTCCTGTACAGCACAATATTGCCTTGAACACAGAAGAAAGAAAGCTGCCAAATGGTAATTCTTTTTACTTACCAACATACACGCTTGATTTACAAGATACAATAGAAGTGTCTAAAGATGACCAAGATACTTTTATTAACTTCATGTCTTGGATAGATAATTATAACACTTATATATACAATGAGTGGGATATGAAAACTACCAAGGACATAAGTGACGCTGATAAAAACACTGTGGATAGTTTTATTGATGTCACAGAAGCAGATGTGTCTTAGTGAAAAGTAATAATCCATTTGCAGTCCATAATATAAATTATCTGTCACCTAGTAGTATAAATACTTTTGTGGCAGATAAGCCTTTGTGGATGATGCGATATCTTTTTGGTGTCAAATCCCCTAGTGGAGCAGGTGCAGTAAGAGGTATTGCAGAAGAGTATGCTTTAGCAGAGAAATATGAAAAAGGTTTCTTTGATTTTAAAGCTCTTGATACTAAGTTTATAGCTTTATGTTGTGAATCTAATGTAGATTTAAACGATGGCAAAACTTTAAAAGAGAGGGATGCTCTTCAAGGGTTTGGCAGTGTCCTCGATGCTAACTTTAAATATGATAATCTTGAAACATATCAAGAGAAAGTTGAAGTTAACATTGAAGACTTGCCTGTGCCTGTGATTGGTTATGTTGACTTCTTGTTTAAGGACAAGATAGTAGATTTAAAAACTACAAATAGAATGCCCTCTAATCCTACTGAAGCACAGAAAAGACAGATGGCTTTGTATTCTATGGCATANCCTAANAAAAGTGTAGANNTNTTNTTTGCTAGTTCAAAGCANNANAAGNTATTTACACTTAGTAATTTAACTAAGTATAAAAAGCAAATAAAAAATCTTGCTTTTACAATACAAAGATTCTTGTCTCTTAGTAGTGACAAGCATGAGTTGGCTTCTTTTGAGTACCCTAACTTTGATAAGTGGGAATGGTCAGATGCCATGAAAAAAGAAGCTAAAAAGATATGGAGTATATAGTGGATAAAAAGATAGAAGATTTAAAATTAGAGATAGAGCAGATGGAGAAGCAGTTAGCCGAAGCCAAGAAAGCCTATCGTGAAATGAGAACAAAGGGTTTGAGAGATGCTATGGAAGCTAAGAAGTTAGCAGACGAAGCAGTAAAAGAAGAGATGAAAGCTCTTGGATACCCTTCAACTGCCACACATTTTAATTGGTATTGGAGAGACTTAACTTAGTGTTTGGCAGAGCACAANTAGAAAANGGATACAGGGGTAGTTTAGAACATAGTATAGTAAAAGACTTAAAGAAAAGACGAGCAAAGTTTGAATACGAAACTCTAAAGATAAGATGGGAAGAGATAATGTATCGTTCCTACACCCCTGATTTCATTTTAAGAAACGGAATAATTATAGAAGCCAAAGGTAGATTTTTACCCAGAGAAAGAGTCCGGGCAATAGCCATCAAGAAACAGTTCCCTGATTTAGATATTAGATTTGTTTTTAGCAATAGTAATTCCAAAATATACAAAGGTAGTAAGACAACTCTTGCTGATTGGTGCAATGAGCATGGTTTTATGTTTAGTGACAAAACTATACCTATTAGTTGGATAAGAGAAAAGGGTAAAAAGAAACACCCTGCAAAAATAGATATTAGAGACAGAAGACAAGATGCCAAAATTTGATGATATAAATCCTGAAGACTTTCTTATACAAGTAAAGCCTATGCTAAATCCTGCTAAAAGATGGACAGGAGAAGTTGATGTATCNGTGGTATCNTCAAAAGAAAANCCTTTNAATGATGAAGATTATTATGGTGTGNTAGAGTTTTGTAGAATAATATGTGCNAGTATTCCAATGATGGAAAANGATGAAGGTTTAAGAACAAAAGCTGTGGACTATTTAAGGCAGCAGGATGAGATGGAAAAGATAAAAGAAAAGCCAAAGATAATTGACAAGCATGATAATGTTATAGTAGTATCATTTGATAAGAAGAAAAAATAATGTTAAGTCATATGGAGTACATGAGGATGAGAGAAAAACAAGCTATGGAGCAGTCAGATAACAAAGAGTTACAGGACATGGTTAATCATCCACCTCATTATAATAAATCAGGAATAGAGTGTATTGATGCTATCAAAGCTATGACAGAAGAAGGCTTTGAGCATTACTTGCAAGGTAATATTATGAAATACCTTTGGAGATACAGGTATAAGAATGGTGTTGAAGATTTAAATAAAGCACAATGGTATCTCACAAAACTAATAGATATATTGAAAAATGATAAAAGTAAAAATGATGTTGACTATTGAGGTTGACGAAGAGGAATACCCTGTTCCATCTGACGGAGATGTTAGAGAAGACTTTGAGGAATATGTTAAAGAATTGTTTTATGATGTTGAGGGTACAAAAATAAAACATATAAGAGTATTAATGGAGACCTAGATGAAAAATTATTTACCAACAGACTACCAAAATTTTATAGCACTATCTCGCTATGCTAGATGGAAAGAAGATGAGCAGAGAAGAGAAACTTGGATTGAAACTGTAGACAGATATTTTGACTACATGGAAAAACATCTTATGGATAATAATAGTTATACAATTACAAAGGCTCTGAAAGAAAAGTTATCAAACGCTATCATGGATTTAAGTGTTATGCCTAGTATGAGAGCATTGATGACATCCGGGGTAGCTTTAGATAGATGTCATGTGGCAGGTTACAACTGTAGTTATATACCTGTTGATAGTCCTCGCAGCTTTGATGAGTGTATGTACATTCTTATGTGTGGCACAGGTGTTGGCTTCTCTGTTGAACGAGAGAATGTTGACAAACTTCCTGTGGTCAACGAACATTTTGAAAGAAGCACAACTACAATCAAAGTAGATGATAGCAGACAGGGTTGGGCAAAGGCATTGAGAGAACTCATTGCTATGTTATATGTTGGACAGATACCCACATGGGATGTCTCACAGGTTAGACCTGCAGGTGCTAGACTAAAAACATTTGGTGGTAGGGCATCTGGTCCTGCACCTCTTGAAGAGTTGTTTCAGTTCTGCATAGAAAAGTTTACAGGAGCAAAGGGCAGACGCTTGTTTCCTATTGAGTGTCACGATATCATGTGTAAGATAGGTGAAGTTGTTGTTGTTGGTGGTGTCAGACGTTCTGCCCTTATCTCTCTGTCTAACTTAGGAGATGACCAAATGCGTCATGCCAAGTCAGGTCAATGGTGGGAGAATGAAGGACAGAGAGCACTGGCTAATAACTCTGTAGCATTCAAAGGTAAGCCTGAGATGGGTACATTTATGAGAGAGTGGACATCATTATACGAATCTAAATCAGGTGAACGTGGCATATTTAACAGACAGGCTGCCAAAGTAAAAGCACTTGAGAATGGCAGAAGAAATGCTGACCATTATTTTGGTTGCAATCCATGTAGTGAGATTATACTTAGACCATATCAGTTCTGTAATTTAACTGAAGTTGTTTGCAGAGAAACAGATGACATAGAGACATTAAAAAATAAAGTTAGATTAGCCACTATTCTTGGTACATTTCAATCTACACTCACTAGATTCAAGTATCTGAGAAAGGTGTGGAAAGATAACACAGAAGAAGAAAGATTATTAGGTGTATCACTAACAGGCATACTTGATTGTCCTGTCGTATCGCCTGACAATAGTAACTTAGAATCTAATTTAGAAATGTTGAGAGCAGGTAGCAGTAGAGACCAACAAAAAGATTGCTAAAGATTTAGATATACCACAGTCAACTGCCATAACTTGTATTAAGCCATCAGGAACAGTGTCACAGTTAGTTGACAGTGCAAGTGGTATTCATGCAAGGCACAGCGATTATTACGTTAGAACTGTGCGTGGAGATAATAAAGACCCACTTACACAGTTTATGAAAGATGCAGGTATCCCTGCAGAGCCTGATGTTATGAAGCCTGATAGCACAACTGTGTTTAGCTTTCCTATGAAATCACCATCAGGTGCTATTACTAGAACTGAGATGACTGCTATTGAGCAGTTAGACTATTGGTTGTTGTTTCAGAGACACTGGTGTGAACATAAACCATCTGTGACTATATCTGTCAAAGAGCATGAATGGATGCGAGTTGGTGCATGGGTGTATGATAACTTTGATGAAGTNTCCGGGATATCCTTTTTACCTTTTAGTGAGCATACATATAAACAAGCTCCTTATCAGGATATAGAAGAGGAAGAGTATGATATCTTGACAAAGGCTATGCCAACTGCTATAGATTGGAGTAGGTTACAAGAGTTTGAAAAAGAGGACACCACTACTGGCAGTAAAGAGTTAGCCTGTACTGCAGGTGTCTGTGAGATGGTTGATATAGAAGCTAGTTGATGTTTGAGGGAACAGAGATAGTGTGGTGGCAGTGGTGGTTACTTATTGCTATTACTATAAATACCACCATAAATTTAATTGTTTTCTTTAAAGGTAGAAAACTACATAGGGAGAAAAAGTAATGCAGCATTTAGAACCTACTGCAGAAGATAGGAAGAAGTTTGACATAGACCTAAAGTATGGTCAGGTCAGAGAAAAGTATGTNGCAGATATGTTGCAGGACAAAAANATTGAGGTCAANAGTGAAAGAGATATGTGGCANAGAACAGGTAACATAGCTATNGAGTATGAAAGTTATGGCAAACCTAGTGGCATAAATGCAACAGAAGCTGACTTTTGGTTTCATAATCTGTGTGTGGGTGACGATGTTTTTTGCACATTGGTTTTTAATGTTGATAATCTTAAAAAACTTATTGACAAATTAGACTATAAAAAGTCTGTGTCAGGGGGAGATAACAATGCATCCAAGATGTATTTGTTAAATATACAAAAGCTGTTTTCCTCTGACGTAATTAAAACATTCAAGGGAGAATAAGAATGAGAGAGATGTTATTATCAGCTTTGAAATCTTACTATGTAGGACATATAAATAAACATATTGCTAACGTAGAGATATATTTAAGCAGGTCTACAGGTATTGGAGAGCATTCAGATATAATAGAAGCTATGGACAAAGAGATAGGAGAGATTGGTAAATATGATGACAGACTATCAATGATATTAAAATATCTTGAAAGGAAGCAACTTGATGACAAAAAAGAAGAGAAATCCAAATCTAAATAAGTATGATGCACCTCTAAGAATACAGTTTGAAAGAGGTGTAAATGCTTTCAGGGGGAAACAGTACATACAAAACTTAGGTAAGAAAGGAACTAAGATAATATCTACAGTAAGTCCTTACAATCAAAATACTATGCAACACAGAGAGTGGCAAAGAGGATACAACTTTGCATATTATAAGAACTTGGAGAAGTTAAAACGTGAGGAAACTAGAGGAAGAAGCAAAGAAGTTCATGCAGTCTAAAAATAAAAGCATGATAACTGCTGACGAATATCAGAACAAAGCAAAGGCAACTGCAATCTATCCTAAGAAAGATGCGTTGCCTTACCTTGTTTTGGGTCTCACTAGTGAGGCAGGAGAGGTAGCAGGGAAAGCAAAGAAANTAATTCGTGATGGTACACAATCAGATTTAGCATCAGAGATTGGTGATGTGNTATGGTATTGTGCCATGTTAGCTACAGANCTAAATGTTAGTCTTGGTAAACTNATGGAGAANAANNTNGATAAGTTATACAACAGAAAGAAGAGAGGAACATTACAGGGTTCAGGCGATAGTCGTTAGATTAATTACCTCTAAATATGCTTTTTATTTTCTTTCCTATGATAGCCAACTCGGTTAAATCGTCTTCTTCAGCAACATTAGGAGGCTTTCCATTTAAATCATAAAATTGTGTAACTGCTCTTCGTCTTATATTTTTGGGTAACTTTCTAAAAGACAATAGCTGTCTAGCATACTCGGAAGCCTGTCCTTTTCCCAAACCTTCATTTGCTATTTTTTCTTTTAATTTTCTTATTTGAATATCTATTAAGCCTTTTACACCAGAGTTGACATATGCTTGTTCAGTAAAATTATTCTTTGTGGCAGGACCTGCATCTCTATATTCTTCTCTTAGATTATCTTCCTCATCTTTTACAAAGTTTACAATTAAAGGCAGTGCCTCTCTTATTATTTTATTTTCTGCTCTTTGCACTGTTGGAACTTGAGACTTACTTCCAAATTTAAAATCTTTATATCCTAATCTAGCTAGATACTCTCCCTCTTCACTGTCTCTCGTGGACAAGTTTAGTCCTAATAAAACACGAGATATTGGACTAACTCTTTTTTTATCTTCTGCAAAAACAAATTCACGTTTTGGTGCTGCTTCTTCTTCTTCAGGTGATACAGTAAATCCTCTTTGTTTGAAAGGTTTTTCAAATTCTTTTTTAGCAGTGGTAAGAGCATCTAAAGTTGGGTCTTCTCTTAAATCTTTATACTCTAAACCTCTTATTCCTAATGCTCTTTGTGTTTCAATTATCTGTGCAAAAGGAACAAACCAACTAGCTAAATAATCAGCGACTGGAGCTACTAATCCTTTAGCTGCTTTTTCTTCTGACGAGATATCGGTAGCAGATATTATGTCAGCTAAATCTTGGAAAATACTTTCACCCACACCTGTTCTTAAATTAGTACCCACAAATGTTTCTAAAAATTCTTTGGAGTCAAAGAAGTCTTCAAATGTTCCTTCAACTAAACGTCTACCAGCTTCTCCTAAATATAAAAATTGTCTCATAGGAAATTGTGGTGTTGTGTCCATTTCTGTATTATCATCTAATCTTAACTTTTTAAAATCTGGGGGTGCATCTTCAGAGCTTCTGTATTGATATGCAGCTAACATGGTTGCTCCACCTATTAAGTTACGTGATATTCTTTGTCTATCTTTGGGTGTTAATTTACCCTTTCCTACTTTGCCAAAAGTAACCATACTTGCTATCTTACGAGTTAATGGTATAGATGCACCACCCATGTATTGACCCATAAGTTCCATACTATTAAACATAAATCTTGGGAATGGTGCTACAACAGTCAAACCATTTCTCACTATGAAAGAAGATATATTTCTAAACATGGGAATATCAGGTTGTTTAGCATAAGTAACATCTAATGCTTTTTGTGTAGAATCTGCAACTAAATCTATAAAAGAACGAGCACCTGCAGGTTTAACATTACCTGCATCATTTAATAAATCACGTATTTTACCTTGATTTAAAGCATCAATAAAATCTATTTTATATTCCCTTTTAACTAAGCGTTCTAGTTCACCTAAAAAAGCACCCCTTCTTACTAAAAATTCTTGCCATCTGTTTGGTATATTAAGAGCCATGACAGCATCTTCACCCTCAGATAAAACTTTATCTACTATTCCACCCTTTCCTCTACCTGTAGAAATCATTATCTCGTTAATATTATCAAATAGTAATTTATATTGACCCTCTAACTCTGGTCTTTCTAAAATAAAATCAACCACTTCTTTGGTTTCTTTAGGATTGTTAAACATATATTTCATATGTCTAAAACTATCTCTCCAATTATTTATAGAAGCTAAACTTTTAGTTCCGGATATTACACCTTCGTTAGATAAATTATATAGAGCAGTGTCTATTACATTACCAAAGCCTTCTAATGGTGCTCTTATACCTGCAGACGTTAAGTTACGAGCAGCAGTTGCTATCTGTGATACCAAGCCACCTCTTCTTATATTCTCTATTCTCATTATAGTATTACGGATGGTGTCTTGATTTTTTATAGTTGCAGCTTGTTGCATAGCAACCATTTCATTTACAGGTCTTGCTCTTTTTATTTGAGATANTTTNTTTAATACNTNACCTGCAGTAGANCCTGAACCCACNACAGTTAATACNTAATCCTCAAAAGATATATCATACTTGTTTAACATATCTATAAGCTCATCACCTGCAATTAATTTTTTGTTTACAGTGAGGTCAAATAAATTGTCAATGATTGTTTTATTATTATTAAATGCTTGAGGATTGGCTTTTTTAAGGTCACTAGCTACTGCAACAATGCCATCGAATTTATCTGGTTTAAGTATAGGTTGAAATAAAGTATCACCTTGTCCAAAAAGAGCAGCGTTGTCACTTATGTCTGCACCTAGAATCTCTTCTTTTGCTTTATCAAATAATGTAGTTCCTTTTGATTGTACTAAATCTTCTGCAGTTTCGTTTCCTACATCTCTAGCTAAATTATAATCTATTTTTTTGTTACCTGCTTCATCAGTTGTTGATATAGTTTTACCAGTCTTTTCTTCAAACTCTTTAATAAGCTGATTAGATATTTGTTTATTTTCTTCAGCGACTTTTTTAGCTGCATCCTTTTTCTCCTGTATTTGTTGTGCTGTAGCACCTTTCATTTTGTTTACATTTAATGTTCTGTTCCACGCTTTTTCTGCTTTTTTTTTATTTTTAGCTAACTCATTCGCTAATTTTCTAGCTATTCTAGCATTTGCAGCAGGTAACTTAGTAACCATACCTAACACAGGAACTGTCTCTGAAAACTCTAGTCCTGCCATAGTACCCCTGCCTATTTCATTAGCAAATTCTTTTGGACTTTTTTTAATTATACTATTGTATTGTTCAGGAAAAGCCTCTTGTGTTTCTTTGGCTACCTTTTCTATTATGTCTTGATATGCTGCACCTACGTAAGACACACCTTTGCCCAAAGCATTTATTATGCTATACCCGGTAGAGCCTGTTATACCTAAAAACTTTTTCATAAGATTGACGCTGCCATCAGGATTTTTATCAGGCATGGCATCTACCATTTCATTTATAAACTTATCTTCTTCTTTGGCAGTCATTTCAGGAACTTCAAAATCTTCTGAAACTCTTTCTATTCTACGAAAATCTTGATTGTTTCTTGCGTTTTCTTTTTGAACCTCAACAGACTCTACCTCTGTATTATACATAAATCCAAAAGGAGTTTCTTTTGTTCTAGTGCTTACATGACCACCAGTAACTTGCTCATCATCAGTTGCAACACCACTAACAGGAGATATTATTCCTATTTCTTCTGCAGCATCAAAGTCTACCAGTTGTCCATTTTGAAATAATTGGGGATATTTTTCTTTGTAACGAGAGTACAAAGTGTCTTGACTAGGTGGGATATTCTTTTCTTTTTCTTCTTTTACCTCGTGCTCTTCAGGTATATCTGTTTTAATGTTTGTTTCTTCATCTGTGTTACTATCTATAACTAAAGGAGCATTCAACAAGTCATCGTCAGTAACAACACCTTTTGTTATTACTACATCATTTTCTTTAATTTCGTCATCTGGATTTATAACTAGAGGAGCATTTAATAAATCATCTAAGTCCACAGTATTTTTCATTATTATAGGAATCCACTAGCTGTTATGATACGCACCACAGGGTTATCATTATTGTCCTTAAATTCTACGACATCACCCACATTGTATTTACCTTGATTAAAGTTTGTTTTAAAAGCTGCTTCACTTTCTTCTTTTCTGTAAGCAACACCTTTAAGTAGTTTTTTCTCTCTATTTTGGTCTAATCTAACTTTATCAGCGTATTGTCTTCTTCTTTCATTATATTCTCCAACTTTGGCTGTATAAGCTCTGTTAAACTCTTCATCATTTAATTTACCAAACTCCTTCTTTAAAGTTTGTAATGCAGTCCTTGAACCTAATAGAACAGGAACTTCATTACCATTAAATGCTATTTTTAAAGATTCTCCAAATCCTGTGCCACCAACAAACCTAGAGTCTATATTTTGTGCATATCTATTTTTAAANATTGTTTCTATNCTTGACTTACTAAAAAATCTGTTTTTCTTATCTNNACCNTCNCTNNTAGCNGANNTCTTTTTTGCNTCANNNTCTTCGTGCTTTGTTAAAAATTCTTTAGCTTTATTCTCTAATTGTTTTTTCTTTTCTGGGTCTCTTTCATAAAAAGCAGCAATGTTAAAAGATAAATACTGTGCNTCAAAATCTGACTTTGATTTNATTTGATTTTTCTTTTGATAATCTTTTGCTTCTAAAAACTGATTAAAGTCTACAGTCGCAGGGGTTATAAAACTAGTATCAATCTTTTTGGTTTCAGGCAATGGTGCTATGGCATCTGTTTGTTTCATTATCTGTTCGCCTATCTTTGGCTTGAACAGAGCACCATACAAGCCACTTGCAACGTCACTGTCTTTAGCAGGTAAAGGTTTAATTTCTTTAACTGAACCATCAATAAAATTATTTAAAAAGTCTGATGGGTTAACACCTTCAGGAGCACTAACACTTGCAAACTGTATAGCTTTATTAATATCAAAATCGTCACCCAAAGTTCTTTGGCTTTTCAAAGCTATGTCATAAAATTTATTAGCATCCGTGATATTATTACCTGCTGCTTTATACATTTGTATAGCTTTAGTTGTATCGTTGCCTACTAGACTAGCTAACTTCATAATACTGTCTCTTAGCTCGTCTTTTTCTTTATCTTGTCTTTCTAACGCTGTTCGTCTACGAGTAACACGATATTGTGCCATACCATCAATTCGTTCTTGAGTGCGTTCCATACTTTTTTTAAGCTGCTCGTCAACGCTTTTTGCTAAACCTGTTGCAAATCCTGCAATAAAACTCATTGCTCTCTCCTAGCCATTAATCCCATAGGTTCTTCTTGTGGTGCTTCTATTGGTTTATCCATATCCATTTCTTCTTCTACACCTTCTTCATCATACAACATACCCTCTTTCTGTTTCATTCTTGTTTCTAGCTCTGCTCTTACGCTGTTTATAAGTGTATCTCTTGTTTCACCTTTGTTTGGATTCTCCATACCACTATTATACTTTACACCTGAACTTTCACCCACAAGCATAATCATTTCCATAATGAAAGGCATAACTAACATACCTATGTCAACGCTGTGAACACCATCCATAACACTGCCTAACTGTATTGTGTTAGCTAATGTTGTGACAGGCACACCCATCTCTAACACGTCTACGAGTTGGTCTGTAAATTCCTCTGATGACATTCTTTCTAAATAGTATTCTATGGCTTCATCTACTGTTGAGTATTGTGGTGGATTTAGCCAAGGTCTACCATTTATTTCTGCTGTTAATGACTGTCCTGCTATAGGACCATCAAGCAGTGGTTGGTTCAGTTCTGTCATTTTCTAATATCTCTTGTCTTTTTCTACGTAATATGGATACGTGTTTAGCCACACGTTCTGATGGGTTACTTACACCTGCTTCTTCTCTAGCTTTGTTAGATTGACTACGAGCTAATAGTCCACGAGTGGCTTTAACATCTGTGTCCTCACCCTCTTCTACTTTTAAGTTTCTATATAATCTAGTAGGTGCTTCGTTACTTAACCTGCTTGACATTCTAGTGCCTTTCCNTTTTCTTTAATNACAAAATCCATAAACTTTTTCGTAACCCATTTCAATATAGGCTTGTTACTTATATAACTAGCATATGCTTCGCCATACTTTTTGTATAGGTTCTTGAACCATTTAGGTGCTTTATATTTTATCCACATACGGAATACAAACCAACGTGGGTCACCTTTACCATATACTTCTCTTGCTACCCAACAGAAAGTAGCACCTATATATGCAGAGCCTAGTGTTCCAATCAGGCTACCAATCGCACTACCTGCAGCAGTTGACTCTCCTCGTTTAGCTACTTCAGTTTGTGTGTCAGCATTTAGGTTAGCGATAGACATATCAGCGTATCTGTTAAGTTCGTTCTCAGCAGATGTCCATGCCCATTCCATAGTGTCAGCATAATATTGCCACAAATTATTATAGGCTAGATTAGATATGTTTAGTAGATTGTTTGCATTTAGCTCGTTGATTCTGTTAGTTGTAGCAGTCTCAGCAGTGGCTATCTGTCTTCTCCACTGTGCATTGTTTTGGTCAATTACCAATCTGTTTTGTGCATTGAAAGTATCTCTTTGGTTGTTTAACTCTGCATTAAATCTCTCTAATACGTTTCTTTGCCCGGCATTGTATTGTGACTGTGCATTTGCCTGTGTTGCATTAAACTGTGCAGATTGTGTAGCTAAGTTAGCAAAGAATTGGTCTACCTGATTCTGACTAGATGCATTAAACTGTCTACTAGCATTCTGAGCAGCTTGGTCTGTAAACAAACTTTGCACTCTTTGTTGTGCCTTGAACAACTCTACTTGCTGTTGATTACTTAAATTAGCCATGTCTTGTTGTAAAAAGTTCTGTGCGTTTTGCACTGCTGCCTGTTGTCTAGCATTTAAATTAGCAGTATCTAAACTAGCAAGAGCAGATGCTTCTGCCATGACTAATGCTTGACTATTAGATAAGTTTTGTAAATTTACACTATTAGCTATTCTACTATTTTCTAATGCAATCTGTTGTTCTGCAGTAAAGTTTCTGTTAGCTATATCAGCTATACGTGCAGAGTTCTGTACTCTCGCTTGAAACTCTTGGTCAAACTCTTGCCCTATAAATGCTGCTCTTTGTTGAGCAGATAACATAGCACGTTGTTGTCTATTAGATAAGTTCTGTGCTTCAAATGTAGCTACTGTTCTAGCATCTGCCTGTGCTATAGGTATTGCTGATTCCATAGCAGCCTGTACAAGTGCCTGTCCTGCAATACTAGATGCACCCAAGCCTCTTTGTTGCATAACTGCTTGTACACCTCTGATTGCTCCTGCTGCCCATGAAGGTGGGTTTGTTGCATCAAAGTTTGCAGTTAAACTTGCTAGTTGTCCTGCTACAGTTGCTTTGTCTGTAGGTGTTGCAGTAGCTGCNTCTATTTGTTCTGTAAATGCTTTTGCTTTTTCAGCGTTAGCTGTGGGAGAGACTAACTCACCTGCCTGTATTTCTCTTTGTATAGGATTAATTAGTTTAGTTACATTACCTTGAGCAGCGTTTAAATCACCAACAGTTGATTTAGTTTGTTGTGCAGCCACCACCTGTGCTCTAGGGTCTTGTGTTGCCTGTGCTGCTTGAACTGTATTTAATGTGTTTGTTACATTTTCAGATGCAGTCTCAGGTGTCATAACATTAGCATCTGTGGCTGTAGGAACTTCTGCCATAGTTGTCGTAGCCATCGCTGTAGGCACTGCTACTGCACCTGCTACTTGCCCTTGATTTGTTGGTATGAACTGTCCTGCTTCTTGTGTTACACCCACACCTTGTATCTGTGTGCCTTGTGGTAATGCAGGTGCAGACAATCTTTGTGCTGCAACGTCTGTTATATCAGAGGTAGCAGGTATATTTTGTTGAGGTATTGGTTGTGTAGGTAATGCCTCCAAATTTCTGTTTGGGTCAAATTCCCCTCCGGGTATGGATATGGGTACATTTAAGCTAGGTGTACCACCTGTTTGCATTTTAACATAACCACCTTCTGCCATCTTTCGTGCAGCTTCTTCAAAGACAATCATTTGCCTTTGTTTATCAGGGTTCTGTTGTAGGTAGTTATCAAAGTTTACCATATCACCACTGTAACCAAGTCTNTTGGCTATCTTCTGCATACCACTTGGTTTAAATCCTGTAAACATTGCCATGTTATCTACTTCCCATCAATACTTTGTCTAACTTATCTTCTAATCTTCTTAGTGCATCCATNAACTCATGCACATCNTCTTTTACATCATCTTTACGTGCATANTCTTCTCGTGTCTTGTTCAAGAAGTATCTGTATNCGTTTTACCTCTTGGAACATNTTGTTAAATGCCCAACCNAATGGTACAACGACCATAGTCAGGATTATGTTCCAAAATAACATTGGGTCAATGCTTTCCATTTCTAGTCGGCATCCTCTATCTTGTTGCCTTCTTTGACCCATTCTTGGATTGCTTGGTAATCTGTGTTGTCAGGGTCTAGTGGTACATTCTTTGTAAATCCTACACCAGAATTAGAAGGATATATAATATCTATTGAACTTTTAATTCCATTATAGTTTCTATATTTTATAGTGCAATTATCAAACATATAAACCCCCTATAATTCTGCCGAAGCTGCTAATTCTGATATATTATCAGATTCTTGTGTTAAAAGCACTCCTGCAACACCTTGTGTTCCACTTGTATTTCCTGTTGTATAAATTAAAGTAGACTCTTTACTTGCCTGATGAAAAGCAATAGAATCAATGTAATCTACACCATCTGTTCTATGCACTACATAAGCACTAGAACTATTATTAGAACTTGTTGTTGATGCAAGTAAAGATGGTGCTGCTCTCATATGTGGTTCAAATCTAAACACACCTTGAAATTGGGTACTATTATGATAACCACCAGACATTATTTGTTGAGAATCTACTGATATATCATTTAACTTGCGATAATACCTTTGACACAACAATAGTTCTTCCCCAAATGACCTATGCTCAAATGGTGTGGCTTGTCTGCCTACTTCTAATTGGATTCCAGTAACTTGCCAAGTAGCTGAAGCATTTCCCATAAATCTTACTGAACCACTAGCAAAAGCATTTGCTGATGCAGTCCATTGATTTAACGTGCTTGTTCCTCCAGTATCATCAAGCCTAAATATTAAATTTAAACCAACAGTATTATCTGTTGCATATGTTCCTGTTGTATCACCAACAAAAGTAATAATTTTTCTTTCCCAAGTATTAGCAGAGTTAATAGTATAAGTAGAAACATTTGACCTGTTATCAGCACCATTTCTAAATGCTACTGAAAATTGTCCTGTTAGTGATGATTTTACATAAAAAGATAAGGTCATGTTTTGTGCTGAGGAATTTCCAAAGTATAACTGAGAAACATTATTACCCTCTATTGGTTGCACTAATTGAGTGTAACTAGGAGTGGTTGTTGTAGATGTATTTGTAATTTTTACACTATGCGTAAATCCGTCTGGAGCATCTGTAACTTGTTGACCAGTGGGNGTTTCTGATGANTCTTCTATCCAGTAAAACCTATCAACAGCATAAAATTTACCATTACCAAGATTTATGCTTGAACCACTATTTCTTTGGTCAATGGTCATAGCACCATTGATGATAATATTCCTTCGCCCACCAATCTGTGAATTGGTTAGGACTTCACCCATCTTTGCTAATTCTGCGGCTTTGGTCATGCTAAGTCTCCGTGTACTACACTTCCTGAGTTTTTATCAAAAGAAGTACCACTGCTATTTTTAATTGCTAAATTGTAAGAGGTTGTTGCCCTTCCCCAATTATATACATTAAGGTTTGAATCTTCATTAACCATTGCTGTTACAGCGAAAGTAGAATTTGCCATAGCTGAAGTAAAAGTAAAAGTATAATCTCCAGTATCATTATCCGTAGTTGATGCTATGTTGAAATCATCACTGATAGCGTTGTCAAGAGCAAATGCCCAAGCCTTTGCTGTGCCATTAAATATGGTACTCGTAGCAGTAGAATTATTACTACTTGCATCTGTTAATGTGTTTACTCTTAATATACTAGCCATTATGCGAGGTCTCCGTGTGCTGAACCAAGATGTGCGTGGTCTTGGTTGCCTGAGCTACTAAAAACTTCGGTTGCTAAAACACCAGTGCCATCTCTTCCATCATTTTTAATAGCAAATCTTGCTACTGTCGTATAAGGGGTATAATTATCTGCATAATCATCATTAACAAAAGCATTAGATAGAGCGTAAGAATAATCACCAGTTCCATTATCAGTTCCAGAAGAAATATTAAAACTATCTGATAGTGTCGTATCACTACTTGCTTGAAACCATGCCTTACACAACCCTTGTTGCAGATTAGTTGTTGTACTATTGCCTTCACCTGTAACAAGTATAGAACCTGCTGTGCTTACACCTGTAAATTTATCTACTTTAAGTTCACTAGCCATTATGCTAAATCTCCAAATCTAGCAACACTAAAATCTCTATCTTCATAGGCACTACCAGTCACATTGTAACATCCAGTTCTACTTT
>FUFK010047759.1_pt1 | contig 29513 bp, 23 predicted proteins | sample 1021851 | NCBI WGS metagenome assembly FUFK01 (sample SAMEA51879418, study PRJEB19060) | metagenome | reverse complement strand
TGGTGGACCCGTAACCGAAGAACCGATTACATGTTTAAACTCCAGTAAACACAATGACTTTTGATGATTTTGTAAGTGCGATACTGCATGGGGGTTTCATTACCCTCAGCATATTTATTCTGTTACTNATTCTCTCAGTTTGTACTTGGGGNATNATTATCAGNAAAATTCTCCAACTTAAAAGGGAGGATAAAAAGAATGCGGCCTTTGTCAAAGCNTTCAATTCAGCAGANGATATTCTNGAATTCTGTGANGTNAACAAANGGAGAGGGATGGTGGATTATGACCTCGGGATTGTTTTTGAAGAGGTCGTAAACGTCCAANNNAAATTTGAAAAGGACTACCCCGAGCTCAATTTTGCGGATAGCCAAATGAAAGTCCTCAAGGAGGATTTCGACAACATGGTCAAGCATACGGTGGATCGAGTTTCGAACCAGATGGCTGAACGGCGNGAAACCTTGCTTTCGGTTCTGGCAACCACCTCAAATATTGCTCCNTTTCTCGGAGTTTTGGGAACNGTCGTCGGAATCATCAATGCATTTACGGCGATAGGGAACATGGGTTCCGCAGACCTTTCTGTCGTTGCTCCTGCCATTTCAGAAGCTCTTGTGGCAACTGCCTTAGGAATCTTTGTCGCCATTCCTTCCTCGGCTGCATTCAACATGATCAGTTATTGGACCCAAATACTCGGGCAAAAGTTTGATCGATTTACCATGATTCTGTTGAATCGAATGCAGTTGGAACTCATCAGCCGTTATAAAAAGACAGAGGAATTCGGAAAATTCTGAGTCCATTCAAGAACAACCTTATATCTCAATTCAATCACTGGAAGGTTGAGCTTTACCTGCAAAATGACCTCGGGGCTTGATTTCTCAATTTCATAATTTTCAAAAAATCATGATGACACGGTTCTTATTCAAGGAGGATATTCATGGGTGGGGGTGATTCGTCAGGAGGCAAAGGGAAAAAGCTCGTTTCAGAAATCAATATCACCCCATTGGTGGATACACTGCTGGTGCTGCTGATCATATTCATGGTCACGGCTCCTGCGATGACCAGGACCATTGGCATCGACCTTCCCAGCGCTGACGGAGCCCGTGCGGAAAAAATGGAGGTGGATGAAGAAAAGGAATTCCTGGTGGTTGGAATTTCTGTTGATGATCAAATCGTCTTTGAGGAAAAAAACTACTCCCAATCGGATTTCATGAATCAGTTCTCGACGCTTGTTGCAGGGATGGAACCGGAAAAAGTATTCATTCAAGCGGACAAGAACGTGGCCTATGACCGTTTGGTTCAGGTCATGGTTTTTTTACAAAATCAGGGACATGAAAAAATAGGTCTNGTTTTTGAGGATCAATAAGTTTGCAAAAGAATAAACACTTCCGGAAAAACTATTTTACCTATTTTTTAAGGCTCGGGTTGATCATTTCGGGTTCGGTCCACCTTTTGACGGTGGGGACCTTATTCGGAATGAATGTTCTTTTTTTTGAACAACCAAAGGAAGATGAAGAATCCAATGAGTTTGAAATGCTCGAGCAGCAATCGATAGAAATTAATGCTCTATCGGCAGATGAAGTTCGTGCTCTCATTGCGGCACTTGAGGGAAAAACATCCGAAGCAAGTGAGGGAGAGTCAATCCCTGCAGGTGGTGAAGAAGTCTCAGAGGATCGGCAAAGTGATGGGGAGGAAGTTCAGGANGAACAAACGGCTTCCATAGAGTCNGTTGAAACCGAATCTATATCGGAAGTTGTNCAGGATGCCGTTGAGGAACAACCCGCACCAGAGTTATCGGTAGAAAAGGATACTCCTCCTGAGCCGGAACCTGTTCCAGAACCTGAAAAGGTGGTGGAAGCCCCTCAAGAGCCTGAACCGGTTCAGGAAATAACGGAAGTCATCAAACCCGAAGCCAGTGAAGAGTTACAGCAAAAAACCGAAGAGGAACGAAAAAAACGTTTGCTGAAATCGGTGCTTGCTGAAGAGGTTGAAGAAATTGAAGTCCTTTCTGAATCAGAAGAGATAGGCNCCGAACCTGAGACTTTGATTGGTGAAGAGGAACCGCCTCAGATAATTGAGGAGCTTGAGGGTCAACAAGAGTTGCTTTCCAAACCACTTGAAAATCTATTGGATGAAGACGTTGATACAATGGAGTTNGCCGAATTAGACAGTTCCTCGAACCAACTCGAGACAGGTGTTAGCTCCACCCTGGAAGAGTTTTCAAATTCGGAAGCCTCCTTATCCAATCTCACCGAATCGGCGTTGAAAGAACTCGACAACCGGTCTTTATTTGACGCACCGGAATTGGAAACCGTTAAAGTTTCCACAAATTCTCTGGATTCCCTCAATCCAGCTGAATCGACCCTTGAGCCTGATACCACGCAATCTCTCAGGGAAAGCACGACGCGTTTAAAACAACAGGTACAATACTCGGAAAAAGAAAGCAGTGTCCTGGACCGGGCTAAACCGGAACGCGAAGAAGGTTCGGTCAATGATCCAGTTGAAGANCAGANGATCGTTGCTGTTGTGGAATCACCTGAGACCAGATTTGAAACCAATCGNTCTCCTCAATCGCAAACTGAGGAAAATGTTTCAATGTCAGCGTTGAAATCCACTCAACCTGCTGACGAACCAACGAAAATTCAAACTGCTTCAGGGCTGGTAAAGATTGAACGGAAGACNTTGAGCAGTGATGTTTCAGTTTCAGAAGATGCAAAGGAAAGTTCTCCAGCTCCTAAGCCAACATTGGTACAAGCCTCAAAGCCGAAAGCGAAGCCTGTTCAAGCCGGTGCAAGAAAGACAGGCGAATCCTCAGCACAAGAGTCCGAGGGGGAATCGATTGATGAGGGTACTGGAGGCGGTAACGGAATCGTTATTGCCAATCTGGATTTGGAAGATCTGCAAAACCTATCACTTGAAGATCTGAAGGAACTGGAAAAAACCCTTCCAGAAGGCGGAATTTCAGGGAATGTAAATCTGAAGGATGTCCTCGGCAAACTTAAATTTGGAAAGATTGACCTCAAGAAGATTCGTAAACGCGGGAAACTTTCCAAAGAGAAGACCAACAATGCGGTGGAAGTGGTCAGCAAAAATGCTGCATTGTTTGCTGCTGGTAAATCAAAAATCCGCGATAAGATCAAACCGATGAGTTTGTTTCAGTATCGGGAATATCTGATGAAAGTCGACCCAATCCTGAGACAGAAATGGAAAATACCGCTGGAAATTTCTGCAAAACTGGAAGTCCGTGTNAAACTGGTTTTGGACCGAAAAGGAACNATCCTGCAGTATGCCTTTGTTGACATCTCAGGAAACAAGATTTTTGACCAATCGGTGAGGGATCTGCTGAATGAGTTGGATAAACTACTGCCTCTNCCGGANGAGTTTGAAGGTGCCTTAACTGAAATAGGAATTAATTTTAAACCTAGATGATTGAAATAACCCTTAATAGAGAAAGATAATGAAGATGAAGCTGATTTTAAGTATGGCCTTTAGCATATTGACTGCTTCGATGCTTTACGCATTGGAATTTTATGATGTGTCCCGTCCGGATATTGCCAAGATCAAACTGAATATTTCGGCAAAAAATGAATCTGCATTGAATACAGTTTTGATTCAAAACATGGAAAGGCAATTGAAGCATTCTTTGCTTTTTGAGAACGCTTCGGCAGCTGATGCGGAATACCTCCTTGAAATCGANAAGACCATTGAATCNGGTTCAATAGTTTCGACTCTGAAAAGTTCTGCAGAAAGCGGGTTTGAGCCTCTGGTNTTTGGAGTGAAATTCAAAAAACAGGATGAAAGATATATTTCCAGGAAAAGCGCTCAAGTAAGCAATTTGATGCTGAAACAGTTGTTTGGCATCAAGGGATCTTTAGGAAGTCCGATTATTTATTCGACCAATAATGCGTCTGAAACCCAGGTTAAAACCCTCTTCCTCAAATATCATGGGGATGATGGGCAAAAACAGTTGACCTTCAACCTNTTTTCCAATTANGGAGNGAGTTGGGACCCAAGTGGTAAAAAAATTCTATACACGGCNATCACAGCCCGAGGAACACGAGTTTTCATGCAGGGATTTCGTCCTCTGAGGGTTAAGAGTGTGGAGGTTTTCTTCGATGAAGGGACAGGCAGTGCTGCTGAATGGGGTTCCACCGGAAGNGTTTTTATTTCAAAATATGTCAACCGCAGCAATACNGACATTTATGAATACTACCTTGATGGTGAAAAAATNTATGGNNTGCCGACTCCGAAATTACGTGAATCCGACAGANTNACNAAAAATTCAGCCATCGAAACGGAGCCTGCTCTTTCTCCGGATGGCAGATACCTGGCTTTGATTTCTGACCGCACAGGTTCTCCTCAGGTCTATGTCCGTGATATGCAGCGCAAAAAACTGACGCGTATCACAGAAAACGGAAANTATAACGTTTCTCCTTCCTGGTCTCCTGATGGGAAATTCATTGCTTATGCAAGTAGAAGGAGTGGTGTTTCCTCGATTTACAGGATTGATCCGAAATCCAAGGAAGAAAACAGGGTAACTCCCAANAATATGAATGCGGAAAGTCCAACCTGGTCTCCTGATGGTTCAATGATCGCCTTTTCAGGTAAAAAAGGAGGAGATTGGAAAATCTATTATTCCCTATCTTCCGGCGGACAGGCGGTTCGTCTCACTAATTCCAAAGCGGGGCTTCAGGAAACCATGCCTTCCTGGGGTCCTTCTCTACGCTAATCGCTAAGGAGTTTTCCAGTGNTTGGAACCAAAAAGTTTATTTACTGCAGTCTGTTTCTCGGGTTGATTTATCCCTTCTCTTNANTNGGTCAATCCGCCGACCAGGTGAAACAACTCCAGAAAGCTCTCATCAAAATGCAGCTTGAAATGGAGGAGTACCAGGGCGAGTTACAGGATCAGTTTTCTGAGCAGAGACAGTTATTGGAGCAGGCACAATCGGAAATTGAAAGATTGAGTCGGGAGAATAAAGAACTTCAGGAAAAAGTTTTTTCTTTAGAAACAGAGCAAGCAGTTTCAAAGCAGTCCCTCAATGAATTAAGTGCTTCAAGCAGTACCGCACAATTTGACGAATTGAGTCTGCTGGTCAGTTCGTTGATGCTTGCGGAATTCGGAGATTCGTCGAGTCTCGAAGAACAACTTCTCGAAATGCTCAATGAGGGTAGCAACCTGCCTGCGGATCAACTGATCTTGATGTTAGCGGAATCGCACAAAAGACGAGGCGCACTGGAAGAGAGTCTCGGATTTTACGGNCTCATGATTTCTGATTACCCCGAAAGCGATTTTCTTAACAAAGCCATTTTTGAAGCCAGTGAACTTTTNGGGCAACTTGATCAAAGCGATCAGCAAATGGCTCTTCTGGAATCCCTCTCTGAAAGCAAAGGGGAATATGGAGAAAAAGCCAGGGAAAAACTGGCATCCCTGTCCAACTGACCTCGTTCTTCATCTCTTCTGTTGCCGGTTTCGTATTAGAAATATTGTAAATTTTGACGGTTTGAAACTTTTGTAATGAAAGAAGTGATTTCAAAAAAAGAAATGGGAGTCTCACGTTATTCATCCTTCATCCTGGGATTGCTTTTTTTAGTGATTCAGGGATGCGCCGGAGTTGGTCCTGACCTAGAAAAAGCAAAAGAGCAGAACACAGAACAGGCTTATCTNGCTTTCATTGAAAAATACCAGGATCAGTCTGCTGCTAGTGAACAGATCAAGGAAGCACGCAAAGCGATCATCCTTATCAAATTCACCGAAGCCNAAAAGAAGAACACTTTGGAAGGNTACGATTTGTTTGTGGANCTCTACAACAAAGACCCTCTTGCCGAGCANCAACTTCTTCAAGCAAATCAATTNAGCGAAACGTTGATTTTCGAGCAATGCAGGATCAATAAGGATCCAAAAGATTTTCGAAAATACGTTGCGAGGTTTACAGAAAATCCACCCGTTCCTGAAAACCTNGTGACTGTCANAAACTGGCTCCGATTCCATGACATCAATCAGGCAAAAAAACAGGATTCCCTGATCACCTATTCCACTTTTCTTTCAAATTATCTCAATGATGAAAATGCGAAAGATGATCTCAAGTGGGTCCGTAAAAGAGTACGGGAACTTCAATTTGCAAGTGCCCGAAAAAGCGGTACGAGNTCTTCATATCAGAATTTTGTTCTCAAACATCGCAATGACCGTGAAGCCGCAGAAATGGTTTCTTTTGCAAATCGGGAAATCATTCGCTTGGACTATGAAAAGGCAGAATCTGATTCAACCCGAAAGTCTTACGAACGTTTTGTCAAAAAATACAAGAAGAATTCTGATGCAAAAAAATATGTTTCAAACATAGAAGTCGAACTGCACGATCTGGATTTTAAATCGGCAACCAAAGTTGGTTCCATGGAGGAATACCAGAACTACCTTGGCAAATACGAAGAGCAGTCCCGCTTTTCAGAACAGGTCGAATTCATCCGATCTCTGATGAACAGCCAGCAGGATTTGTTTTATTATGAAAATGGGAAAAAGAAGTACGTCGGCAAGACCAAGAANGGTCAATTTCATGGACAAGGAGTTTTTTACAACAAAGAAGGTAAAGTTGTTTATGCGGGAGATTTCGTAGATGGGAAACGTGAAGGTCCCGGTCGACTTTTCTGGGACTCGGGGAAATTGCGTTATCAGGGAAATTTCAAAGCCGGTCTGTTTTCCGGAGAAGGAAACCTTCACCACCAAGATGGAAGCCTNAGGCTAANGGGGNCCTGGTCCAAGGGTCAACCAGAGGGTTTGATGGTTGTCTATGATCCTTCAGGAAAAGTGATTTATGAAGGAACTTTGAAAACTGGAAACTGGAATTACGATGGTTCAGGGACCCTCTTCAGTGACAAACAATTGGCGGTTTATCAGGGTGATTTCAAAAACGGACAGTTTTCCGGAACGGGCAAACAATTCAACGAGAATGGTGTTTTGCTCTATGAGGGACTATTCCGTGATGGACTCTATCACGGGGAAGGAACCTTATTTCGTGGGAACGGTTCAAAATACATTTCCGGGAAATGGGTTTTTGGAAAACCACATGGTCCGGTTCAATTTTATTTTCCAGATAATGGCCTTCTCCAATATGAAGGTGGGTTGAAAAAAATGGACGATGGANGCTTTGTCTTTCAGGGACAGGGGACCCTTTATAACCAGACTGGTCAATCGGTCTACCAGGGTTTATGGGAAGACGGAACCCGTTCCGGAAATGGGACCGCATGGCTTGAAGATGGTTCGATCTACTCTGGAAATTGGGTTGATGATTACCCGGATGGAAAGGGTACCTACCTTTTTCCCGATGGGACTGAATACGAGGGAGGATTCATCCGTGGAAAAAAACATGGCCAAGGAACCTTCAAAGAAGCCGACGGATTCGTCAGTTATGATGGTGAATGGAAGGATGGTCAAAGGTTTGGAAAAGGGCGGGTCAANAAACGTGANAGTTCGAGNTACGATGGAGATTGGTTGGATGGTAAGCCTCATGGCAACGGAATGTTCACCTATCCCGATGGACGGGTTTACACTGGAACCATGAAACAAGGTCTTCGACAAGGATTAGGTGAATTACGGCGCAGTGACGGAAGCATCGCCTACGAAGGAGAATGGGACAGGAACCTGAGGCACGGCAAAGGAAAAGCATATTCTGCTTCCGGACTCATCAAATTTGATGGGGACTTTTTCGAAGGATATCAAAGTGGAACAGGAAGCGAGTATCGGGATGACGGAACACTTTATTATCAGGGAAGTTGGAAACAAAATCTGAAAGATGGCCAGGGAAAGATCTATTCCAATGCCGGTGACATTATTTTTGAAGGAAATTTCAAAGCTGGTCAACCCGATGGTGAAGGCCAGGAGTTCCGTGAAAATGGATCACCTGTTTATTCAGGTGGATTCGTAAAGGGACTGCGTGAGGGCAATGGGAAACTTTATGGAATGAATGGGGTTTTGATTTATGAGGGGCAATTTAAAGCCAATCGGCGTCATGGTTCCGGGAAGGCATTCCACGAGAACGGGAAGATTGCCTTTGATGGAAACTGGAATACCAATCAAAAATCCGGCCCTGGGGATCTCTTCGACGAAAATGGAGTTCTCATTTTCCAGGGGAGCTTTGTCGAAGATCTTCCTGAAGGTTCGGGTAAGGAATTTCGAAAAGACGGATCTCTGCTCTTTGAAGGTTCCTTTCTTCAGGGAACACGACATGATTCAGGAAAAATCTATTTCCCTGATGGAACGGTGCAATATGATGGTGAATTTTTCGAAGGTGCTCAGCATGGAATCGGAAAAGAGTACCGTCCTGATGGAACTCTGATTTATGAAGGAAACTGGTTAAACGGAAGAAGGGATGGGAATGGAAAACTGCTTTCTCAAGAAGGAGTGAAGCGTTTTGAAGGACTGTTTGCAAAGGGTCTGATCGAAGGAAAAGGGAGTGAATTCCGCGAAGATGGGTCCCTTATGTACCAGGGAGATTTTCTCAAAGGTCAACGTCATGGCAAAGGACGCTATTTCCTTCCGGGCAACATCCTCATTTATGACGGAGATTTTGCTGAAAATACCCGACATGGTAATGGAACTGAATTCAGGGAAGATGGTTCGAAGGTCTACCAGGGAAATTTTAAATTCAGTTCCAGACATGGCAAAGGGAAGATTTTTTCGGCAGACGAGAAAGTGCTTTTTGATGGAATTTTTGAAGAAGGAAAGCCTGATGGCAAAGGGAAAGAATATCGTTTCGACGGTTCCNTGGCATTTGAAGGTGAGTTTATCAAAGGAGAGAGAACGGGGCGTGGATTGGTTTTTGGAACTGATGGCAGCAAACTTTTCGATGGAAATTTTATCAAAGGAAGTCGCGAGGGTGAGGGAACAGAATACCGCGAAAATGGAGACATTCTTTTCAGCGGTTCATTTCTCAAAGATCAACGCCATGGTATAGGAAGCATCTACGGACCTGATGAAGCCATTGTCTTCAAAGGAAACTTCGACCAGGGAAAGCCACAAGGCGCTGGGCAGGAATTTCGTGACGATGGGACAANGGTTTATGACGGAAATTTCGTGGAAGGCCAAAGACAGGGGCAGGGGAAACTGTTTTCGATGCGTGGAGAGTTGATCTTTGAAGGAGAGTTCCTTGCCAACCTCAGGGAAGGTCAGGGGATTGAGTACAACGAAGACGGAATTAAACTTTATGAGGGAGCCTGGGAAAAAGACCTCCGTGAAGGTCAGGGAGAACTTTACGATTCCCAGCAGAGACTCGTTTTCGCTGGTCTCTTTATCAAGGGTGAACCGAGTGGACAGGGAAAGGAATTTCGTAAAGACGGCGGAGTGCTTTACGAAGGAGACTACGAAAATAAAAAAAGACACGGTCAGGGAACCCTCTATTTCAGTTCCGGTGAGATTCTTTATCAGGGGACCTTTGCCGAAAACCTCAAATCCGGTGAAGGAAAAGAATATCGCAAAGACGGAAGTATCATCTACGAGGGGTTTTGGAAGGAAGACAAACGCCACGGAGAAGGNAAAATCCTCAGTAAAGAAGGAACTCTGGTTTATCAGGGAGGCTTCGAGTCCGGGAAACCGCATGGAAGCGGAACCGAATTCCGTAAAGATGGTCAGAAATTCTATCAGGGCAATTGGCAGGCGGGCTTAAAGCACGGTAATGGGAAAACCTTTGGTCCCAAAGGGAATCTGGTTTATGAAGGAGGATTCCAGCAGGGCAAACCTCATGGACAGGGACAGGAATACCGTGGAGAAAAAGTNCTTTTCTATCAGGGGGAGTGGAAAAACGGAAAAAAAGANGGCTCGGGGAAACTGTATTTTCCTGACGGGAAAGTTGCCTATGAAGGACAATTTGTCAGCAACCAGCGAGAAGGAAACGGCAAGGAATTCCGAAAATCCGGAACAGTGTATTACGAAGGAAGCTGGCAAAAAGGAAAGAAGAACGGGCCGGGAACTCTATTTAACAGTGATGGNCAGAAAGCTTTTTCCGGAGTGTTCGTCAAAGGGAAACGTGATGGACAGGGCAAGGAATACCGAAAAGACGGAAGCTTGTATTATGCCGGAGAATGGAGAGAAGAAATCAAACACGGGCAGGGTGCGATATACAACAAGAAAGAAAAGTTGGTTTATACGGGACAATTTCGAGAAGGAAAACGTCATGGTAAAGGAAAACAATACCGTGAAGATGGAACCCTCTATTATGACGGACTCTGGAGAAACAATAAGAAACATGGTGAAGGCTCTCTTTTTGCCAAAAATGGTGAACAAGTTTTCACAGGAAATTTCAGGGAAGGAAGGAGAGTTGATATCTGAATCCAAATAATCCTTCCTCTCATTTTTTCATAGATGTCTTTCCTGACTCCTCTTTCCTCTCGAGAAGATTTCTTGCTTTGCTGTCTAAAAAAAGGAATCAATGAACCATCCTGAATTGAAAACATTCACTGATCAGTTCATCTGATGATTAAAGAATATCTCCGAAGAAAGACCCGGACCGTGATGGTGGGAAAGGTTGGAGTGGGCTCGGCTGAACCCGTCCGCATTCAATCGATGTTGACTTCGGAAACCACGGACCTTGATTCCGTGATGCTCGAAATTCAGGCCCTGCATCGTGCTTCCTGTGAAATGATCCGCATCACCATCCCCAACCGCAAAGCATTGGATGCGATTCCGGAAGTGCGCAGAAGGATGTCTGAGGAAGGTATCGAACGTCCCNTGATCGCAGATATCCACTTCAATCCCCAGTTGGCTGTCGATAGTTGTGAGTTTTTCGAAAAAGTCCGTATCAATCCTGGCAATTATGCTGACCGGAAGAAATTTGAAATCCGGGAATACAGCGATCTTCAATATGCCGAAGAGCTGGAAAGGATCGAGGAAACTCTTTTGCCCCTGGTTAAAAATCTGAAGACCTATCAACGTTGTTTGAGGATTGGGACGAATCATGGTTCCCTTTCTGACCGTGTCATGAACCGATTCGGAGATTCTCCCGAAGGCATGGTTCAATCGGCTTTGGAATTTTTAAGGATTTTTGAAAAACATGACTTTTACGACACGATTCTCTCGATGAAATCTTCCAATCCTCTGGTGATGAAGGAAGCCTATCGTTTGTTGGTGATGAGGATGGAAGAGGAATCGATGGATTATCCCCTTCATCTTGGGGTGACTGAAGCGGGNAATGGTTCCGAAGGCCGAATCAAAAGTGCGGTCGGAATAGGCGGATTGCTCTGCCAGGGACTTGGCGACACGATCCGGGTCTCCTTAACAGAACCGGCAGAGAATGAAATTCCAGCTGCCAAAGCCATCCTTGGAGGAGTAGAAAAACTGATCGAAAGGATTTCAACGGATTTAGGAGAGAATGAACGATTTGAGGAAAAATCAGTTTCCGAAACAACGATATCACCCAATCAGAATCAATCCACCTTAAGGATTCAATCTGNGAAAACCTCNGNGAGNAGNATCCTGATGAAACCCTCAGGATGCAAGATCGGAGACCGGGAAACCTTTAAATTACTTTCTTGGAAAACCGATACAGAGTTTACAGATCCCAAAAAAGTTTTTGACGCAAAACTCGATCGGTCAGACGGGGAACAAGTTCTTCTTCTCAATGAGCAGGAAATCGAGACCGGATTGGATAAAACCATCCTGGATCATTTGAAATCGAAGCTACTGGTTCTGGAAGTCAGCAACCCTCTCTATACGATCCGGAATCTGAATCAAAGGNTTGAAGGCAAAGCTAAACCGGCTGCGATTGGATTTCAACTGCCTATCATCGAAACCATGGAGGATCACCTCGGACTTGCAGCGGAACTGGGAGAACTGATCAGCTCCAGGGAACTGCATGCCCTGATCTGCCGGGATGGTGACCCCGAGTCGCTTTCGGCACGGTTTGCCCAGAACCTGATGCAGGCGACCAGGGTTCGAATGTTTCAGGCAGATTTCATTTCCTGCCCTTCCTGCGGCAGGACCTTCTTCGACCTTCAACAAACCACGGAACAGATTAAGCGTAAAACAGCACACCTGACGGGAGTCAAAATTGCCGTCATGGGTTGTGTGGTTAATGGGCCCGGAGAAATGGCCGATGCGGATTACGGATACGTGGGCGCTGGTCCTGGCAAGATCCATCTCTATCGAGGACAGCAATGCGTGCAGCGCAACATCCCGAGTCATGATGCTGTCGACAAACTCATCGATTTGATCCGGAGTGAAGGCAGATGGATCGAACCGGTCGAAGCATCAGCAGCCTAGGACCNNATTTTTCACTCCCACGCTGTTCTTTTCCTTCCGCCTGCATTATGCTGGCAATTCCGATTTTTCCAACTACTTGAGAGAGTTTGAATCCATTATGCCTGTTGCCAATCAACTACGTGAATCGATGAAACGTTCCTCCTGGATCCGGGAGATGTTCGAGGAAGGAGCACGCCTCAAAGCGATTCATGGTGAAGACCAGGTCCATGACTTCAGTTTAGGAAATCCGATCCTCGAACCTCCTCAACAGGTTCACCGGCAATTGCAGGAAATTCTTAGGTAATCCNACTCCNGGTATGCACCGATACATGCCGAATGCCGGTTTTGAGCGAACCCGGGCTTATGTGGCAGAGGAACTGAACAAGGAAACCGGACTGAATTTCCANGCCCAGGATACGGTGATGTGTGTCGGTGCGGGGGGTGGACTGAATGTGGTGATGAAAGCCCTGCTTGATCCCGGAGATGAAGTGCTCACTCCTTCCCCTTTTTTTGTGGAATACGGAGCCTATGCGTCCAATCACGGAGGGGTACTGAAAACCGTGAAGACCACCGACGCCTTTCAGCTCGACCTGGGGGCATTTGATGCGGCACTGAATCCGAAGACAAAAATCGTCATCATCAATACCCCGAACAATCCTACCGGAGTGATTTATCCTCAACAGTCCCTGGATGAGCTGGGGGTTTTGATCCGGGAAAAAGAAAAGGAATTCGGACATCCCATCATTCTCGTAGCAGATGACATTTACCGCAGACTGGTTTTCGATGGACTGACCAGCGGGGATGTGTTGTTGAGTCATCCTCATTCGATCCGCGTCCATTCCCACTCCAAGGATTTGGGACTTCCGGGTGAACGGATTGGTTTCATTGCGGTTCACCCCGGNATCCCCGAACGGGAAACCATCTGTCAGGGATTGGTTCTGGCAAACCGGATTCTCGGTTTCGTCAATGCTCCTGCCCTGATGCAGCAGATTCTGCCATCGATGGGTCAGGCAACCGTGGATGTTTCAATCTACCAGAAATTGCGCGACCGTTTCTATGAAATGCTCACNGGTTTGGGTTTTGAAGTGGTGCTTCCCCAGGGGGCATTTTATCTGTTTCCCAAATCCCCGGAAGCCGATGATGTGGCGTTCGTACGCAGGGCTCAGCAGGAAAGGATCCTCTTGGTACCAGGGTCGGGTTTCGGNGGGCCTGGNCATTTCCGGATCTCNATCTGCTGCAGNGAGGAGGACATCGAACGATCACGACCCGGTTTCGAGAAACTCGCGGACCACTATGGTCTCAGAAAATGAAACTGAGGAAAATTTAGTCCAGGCTTGAATGTCACTTCAACAGATTCTTGGCCAGGAAAAGGCCATTCGTTTGATCCGAAAAGCAATCAGCCATGAAAGAATTCCGCATGCCTGGCTGTTCAGNGGAATGGCACATATCGGCAAGTACAAAACCGCGCTGGCCCTCGCNCAAACTTTAAACTGTCTCGAAAATGGAGACGACGCCTGCGGACATTGTGATTTTTGCCGTCAGATCGAGCATGAGCATTTCCCGGATTTCAGGGTGGTCCGGCCTGAGGGAAAAAATATCCGGATTGCTCAGGTCCGGGATGCGCTGGACTGGCTGCATTTGCGTCCTGACCGGGCGAAGTNCAGNGTGTTGATTTTTGAGGATGCCGATCAGTTCAATCGTGAATCCGCNAATGCATTTCTGAAAACCCTTGAAGAACCACCTCCCGACACCCTGATTATTCTGATCAATCTCAACCCCCAGAATCTCCTGGAGACNATTGTTTCNCGCTGNCAGCATATCCGCTTCCGTCCGCTCTCGAGGGANATGGTGCTTGAGATTCTGCGTGCCGAGACCGAGTTGAGCNANGACCAGCTCGANCTGCTGGTTTCCTTCGGTGCTGGAGGGGTCCGCAGTGATCTTGCATTGCAGGTGGAGCTCATGCAGAATATCCAGGATTCGGTCATCGGTTCCCTGACGGACCTCTCGGCTCAGTGCATGGAGTCGATGCTTCAGAGAACCAACGATTGGGCCAAATCAAAAAATGAGGAATGGCGGCTGGTTCTGGATGTGCTGGAAAACTGGTTCCGGGATCTGGCCTGGATTAAGCATCATCTTCCGCAGCAGGATCTGTTTCATGCTCAAAAAAAACAGGAACTGGAACAGTGCTCCAAACGTTTCCGCCTCGAGGATGTTTACCAGTTCAGTAAAGATCTGGCGGAAACAAGAAAAAACATTGAACTCAATGCCAACCGGACTTTAGCCCTGGAAAGCCTGTGGATCCGACTCAAACATTATTCCACTGTATGAAACGCNTTGTTCTGCTGNTACTCCTGACGGTTTTTTTAGGAAGCCCGATGGTCCATTCCAGGGAGCCTACACCGGCGGAAATGGAGGCAATCAGCAAAGAAACCCGTCTGGTTTTTGAAAGCTTTCTCCAACTCTGGCAGGAAGAACGTTACTTCGAAATGTACGATTATGGGAAAAAGCAGTCCAGGGAGATCCTTTCCCTGGAGGAATTTGCCACACGTATGGTCGAACTCGACTGGGTTCCGGTTGGGTTGTCTCCGGAAAAACCTTCGGAAATCTCCTATCGTTACCGCACCCTGCTTTATATGAATGCCAACATCGTTTTCAGGCATAAAAGTTTTTATGACCTGCAGTTCACCAAACCCAAAGCCTTCTTGCTCCAAAAAGAGGAAGGAGCCTGGAAATTCGATCTGATTCAGATGATCCGTTCCCCCTACTATTCTCCTGAAAATTCCTGAACGGTTCTTCTCTTTTAAAGTTAGGGAATAGGGGGTTTTCTTAAAAACCATCAGAATCTNTATTTTAGNCAGGTCTTTAAAAGTCTCTGAAAAATTGGGCATTACCTCTCATCCTTTGAAAGTTTGATCCTCCCAGTTTATTTTAATCGAAGTGCCGAATCGGCCATCGAATCAAAAACAATAAAAGTTTGATATGAGTGAAGGGGAGGTAAGCCTGATTGGGACTCTGGAAAGGGTCGTTTTCAGCAATCCTGAAAACGGTTTNCTGATTGGCACCTTTCTCGAGGAAAACACGGTTTCTCCAATTACCATCAAGGGCGTCGTTTTCGAAGTTCAGGACCAGCAGAAGCTTCACCTGAAGGGAAACTGGGAAAATCATCCCCAATACGGAAAACAATTCGCAGTCCGGGAGTACATGACTGTCGAGCCCAATACCCGTGAAGGGATTGAGCGATATCTTGCATCAGGNGTNTTNCCCGGNATTGGTCCCAAAACNGCTGAAAGGATTTACCAGAAATTTGGTGAGAAAACCTTTGAGATCCTNGATCAGGATCCTGAACAACTGCTCAAAATCAAACGTTTNACCCGTAAACAACTCCAAGCTGTCAAAGAAGGCCGGGAGGATCAACAGGGTTTCCGGGAAGTGATGACTTTCCTCCATGGGTTGGGAATAAGCCAGGCNTTCGCGGCCAGAATTTACGCAGCCTTCGGGATGAACAGCATCCCTCTTGTAAAAAGTAATCCTTACCAATTGACCGAGGTCAACGGAATCGGTTTTGTCAGTGCGGATGTTTATGCGCGTAGGCTTGGATTTGGTGAAAATTCNCCGGAACGTGCTTCCTGCGCCCTGACNTATATGTTGGAGCAACAAGCNCAAAACGGACACACCTGCTTCCCCCGTCAAGAATTGATCGAAAAAACCGTCGAAGAGCTTCATATCAAGCAGGAAGTGGTTGAGGATGCATTGGAGGTTTTGACGGAAGAAAGGCTGGTGAAAGTCATCGATCCNGCAAAAAACTCAGCTTTCGATACTGAAATGCTGGCCCGGCCACGTTTTTATTTTGCCGAACAGAGGATTGTCGAAAACTTTCAGCGTCTGATCGATAGTGAAGCGTTCACCAAGTTTGATGCAGAAAGAGATTTGATCGCTTCCCAGGAAAACAGGCTTGGAATNGAGCTCGATGCCGTTCAGTTAGAGGCCATTCATGCGGCTTTGCAGAACAAGGTTTTGATCATCACCGGTGGNCCGGGAACGGGAAAAACCACCCTTGTNCGTTTNATCCTTGGATTGATGAGCCGCCGAATCCCCTCCGTTGCTTTGGCNGCNCCNACCGGTCGTGCCGCAAAGCGGTTGACAGAAACCACTTCCTACCAGGCTTCNACGATTCATCGATTGTTGGAAGCAGACAACATGGGTTTTCAACGCAACCGGGACCAACCCCTTGAATCGGAACTTTTGATCATTGATGAAAGTTCGATGATTGACACGTTGCTGATGGACGCCCTGCTGGATGCGATTTCTTCATCGGCAAGGCTCGTCCTGGTAGGAGATGTGGATCAACTTCCTTCGGTGGGTCCGGGGATGGTACTGCGNGATCTGATCGAAAGCGAACTGGTTGCAGTGGTGAGGCTGGAGCGCATCTTCAGGCAGGCGGAAGACAGCCTGATCACGAGCAATGCCCACCATGTCCGTTTGGGCCGTTTGCCCGAGTTACCCAGGGGTGAAACGACGGAGAAACTCAAAGATTTTTATTTCATCCGGGAATCNGACCCGGAACAGATCGTGGAAAAGGTGACNCGGATGGTTTCGAAGAATATCCCGGAACGTTTCGGATTCGATCCTTTTCAGGACATCCAGGTGCTGACCCCGATGCATCGAGGCGTTACCGGTTCCATCAACCTGAACCGCAGCCTGCAGTCTGTGCTTAATCCCGATGGGACTGGATTCGAACATCGTGAACAGTGGTTCAAAACCGGGGACAAGTTGATGCAGCAGCAGAATGATTATGATAAGCAGGTTTTCAATGGGGACACCGGNAGGATCGTTTTTTGTGATCCAAAATCAAGGGAAATCCATGTTTCATTTGATCAGGGTANNGTGCGTTACACCGCCAAGGAAATCGACCAGCTTGCCCTGGCTTACGCGATTTCGGTTCATAAATCCCAGGGGAGTGAGTACCCTGCCCTGATCCTCCCGTTGACCACCCACCATTACATGATGCTTCAACGGAATTTGCTTTACACCGCACTGACCCGGGGAAAACAATTGGTGATCCTGATCGGAATGGAAAAGGCAGTGGCGATGGCCGTAAAAAATGAAGAAGCAAGAACCCGTCATACCTCCCTGCCGCGTCACTTCAGGGAAATGAAAGAACTGATGGCGCTATAAACCATGCAGAAGTTTAAAATGGTGAATCACTCAAAAATAATTGAATTACTGGATATGAAGTATTGGGGATTCTGGTTAACNATGTTTTTCCTCATGGTTCTGCCCGCCGGGATTCTTGCTGAGGCTGGAGTCGAGTCACGCAAGATCGTGTTGGGTACCCACCAACCCCTGAGCGGGCCGATGAAAAACTATGCTCAAATCGGGCGGGGTGCTTCGATCTATTTCCAGTATCTTAACGACCAGGGGGGAATTCATGGAAGGCAACTGTTTCTCCTTCAACGGGATGACCGGTTCAAGCCCCAACGAACATTGAAGCTGGTGGAAGAACTGGTCATGAAAGACCGGGTCTTTGCCCTGTTTTCCGGAATCGGCACCGAAACTTCGGAATCTGCGATGCCTTTGCTCAAGTCCCAAGGGGTTCCTCATTTTTTCATCGGTTCCAACNCGCGAAGAATCACGGAGCCTCCAAGACATGGAATTTTCTCAATGTTACCGACACCGGAAGTCGAGGCGAGGGTTCTTGGNCAATATGTCAACTCCAACCATCCTGGAGAAAAGGTGATCCTCTGGTTTCGGGATGAACCCGAATATAAAGCTGCATCCAAGGAAATTGCTCAAAAACTCCAGGGCAATCCGCTTCAGTTTCTGCCCAGTAAAGCAGGATCCAGCCAGTTTAAAGCGGAGTGGGAAGCGATCCAGGCCGGGAATCCGAGAGCGGTGATCGCCCTTGGGCCATACGCCCCCCTGATCAAGTTTCTGAGAGCTGCAGATNTTNCCGGCACGCCGATTTACAGCGGAAATGCCCTGGCCGACAGCAGTTTGTGGCGGATGCTGGATTCCAGGATCATCAACCGTCTCAGGGTTTTGACAAGCTTTCCTTTGCTGATCGAAAGCAATCATCCCGGTATTCGGCTGCATCGGGCACTGCTCAGGGAATATGCCCCCGATTTTAAACCAAGCCGTTGGTCCATTTATGGGCATTCGGTGGCCGAGTTGATGGCAGAGGTGCTTCGTCGTTCAGGCAGGGATCTGACTCGGGAAGGAGCAATCCGGTCTGCAGAAGATCTAAAATCCTGGCGCGGGAAACTGATGCCTCCGGTTTATCTGGACCGGAATCAACACCTCAGCATGTCATTTCTCAGAGTGTCCAGGATCATGCCTACCAAAGTGGTGCATCTTTCGGAATGGTTGGATGGACGCTAATTCCAGGAAATCTTTGGAAATCGAAAAGANTCAGACCTTAATCCGGGAGGAATGGATTCCTCATTTGGAAACTGCTGCCCGTGAGGCAGGAACCCGGATCATGGAAATCCATCAGCAAGGAGCACAGGCTGAATTCAAAAACGACGGCTCTCCGGTCACCGAAGCCGACCGGGCGGCGGAGGAAGTGATCCTCTCGGCACTCAATCAAATGGCTCCGGAGATTCCTGTGGTTTCCGAAGAGAATGCCGAAAGCCATCATCTTGATCCTCCTGAAATCTTTTTTCTGGTTGATCCGTTGGATGGGACCAAGGAGTTCCTGAGACCGGATGGCCAGGGATCTTTCACGGTCAATATTGCCCTGATCGAAAAGATGGAACCCGTCCTGGGGGTGATCTTTGCTCCCGCATTGGACCGAATGTTTCACGGNTTCAAAGGCGGCGGATCTGTGGAAAAATCGCCGGGGAGAGAAGGTCCGATCCAGGTTCGTCAGCTGCCTGAGTCCGGTTCACGGGCCGTCGCCAGCCGCTCCCATCGGAATGAAGAAACCAACCGCTGGTTGGAAGCCCACCAAATCAGAGACACCGTCTCCATCGGTTCATCCCTGAAATTTTGTCTGGTCGCCTGCGGTGAAGCGGATGTCTATCCGCGTTTTGGACCGACCATGGAGTGGGACACGGCTGCGGGGGATGCGATCTTAAGAGCAGCGGGAGGGTTGACGACCCATCCTGATGGATCGGTTTTTCGTTACGGAAAAGCGGGATACCGAAACTCTTCCTTCATTGCCTATGGGCAACCCGATCGCTGGGAACCAAAAGCCTCCGTTTAATTTTCACTGAAATTCAACTCGAGTTTGACTCCGTTCGGATCGACCAGGAAGATCTGTCGGATTTTCGTTTCGGGGACATCCGCTGTTTTGTAGGGATATCCTGCGGCATCCAATTGATTGCAGGTTTGTTCAAACCCCTGAGCCTCAAACGCAACATGATCCACCGGGTTCTCGATGCCTTCAGGAACTCCCTCACGGACCACCAGATGAATCACCGCCCGTTCTCCGGCATAGAGCCAGGCTCCCGGAAAATCAAAAGGCGGCCTGAATCCCTCCTGAAAATCAAGCATCTCCGTGTAAAACCTGAGCGTTTCCTCCCTCTTTGAGGTGTGGATGTTGATGTGATCGAGTCCTTGGATGGGCATGGTTTACCTTCTTTAAAATTTATCGTTGATCAACGATACAAGCTTACCGGACGATTTCAACTGTTTTGAAAAAATGTTTTANCAAAGNTCCTAACTCAATTTAGATTGATCGAGATTTTCATCAACCTGGTTAAAGCTTGACTGTCCGCAGAAATTTCNTCATTTAAGCCATCANTGTAAATCAATTATGTTTGGAACAGACCAAATTTTAGAAAAATGAATTCCTTGAATCAAAAACTGGATGAGGCCAGGAAGAATCTTTATTCAGCCGTTCTGTCTGATACNNTGGATTCGATGGGGTTGTTGAATCAGGTGCTGGAACCGGGGATTCGTCCCATCGATGAATCGAAGGTGCTTTGCGGCTGGGCGAGGGTTGGGCTTTATTTCCCCATCTACCATGACGATGAAACGGTGAATGTTTATGAACACGAACTGAAACTGATTGATAGCCTCAAGCCGGATGAAGTCCCCGTGTTGATCTGCCATGGGTTGAAACACATCGCTCCTTGGGGTGAATTGCTNTCGACCCGTGCCGANTACCTCAAGGCAGGAGGCTGCATAACCGATGGTTCAGTCAGAGATGTTCGAATGATCCGTGAAATGGGGTTTCCTCTCTATGCCGGAAACATCAGTCCCCTCGATACAAAATACCGTGGAAAACTGATGTGGAGTGATGTCCCGGGAAAAATCCATGGCGTCAGTGTTCAATCAGGAGATTTGATTTTTGGAGATGTGGATGGGGTGCTTGTTGTGCCAGGTGAACATGTGGAAACCGCTCTTGAGAAGGCTTTTGAAAAGGTTTCCCAGGAGAATGTGGTTCGTCAAAAACTCCAAGAGGGACAGACTCTGGAACAGATCTTTGCGGATCACGGGATTCTCTGAGAAACGATCCCATGCGTGTAGGAATCCTCTGTCTGATGCAGGAATCGAATACTTTCCTCAACAGGAAAACGGAATTCCATCATTTTGAGGAGGATCTTTTCCTGGAAGGCAATGAAATCCGGGAAAAGATGGTGGATTCGCATCATGAAGTGGGTGGCTTCCTGGAAGGACTTGATGCTGCAGGTTTCGATGCGGTGCCGATATTTGCAGCACGCGCCCTGCCTTATGGGACCATTTGCAAGCAAGCCTTTGATCAATTGATGGAACGGATGTTTCTGCTGATTGATCAGGCCGGGCCCCTGGACGGATACCTGGTGGCACCCCATGGTGCGACGGTCAGTGAAGAACATCCTGACGCAGATGGCTATTGGTTGAGTCAGTTAAGAAAAAAGGTAGGCACCAACAAACCCATCATCGGCACNTTAGACCTTCACGCCAATCTTTCAGAAAGGATGGTTGAGTCAACAAATGCCTTGATTGGCTACCGGAGCAACCCCCACCTGGATCAGAGAGCACGGGGGCTTGAAGCCGCCTCNTTGATGGNGGGAATGCTCCGAAGNGAAGTTCATCCCGTCCAANAGGCGGTGTTTCCNCCTTTCGTGATGAACATCGAAAAACAGTGCACGGAACTTTCTCCATGTAAAGAGCTTTATGGACTGGCTGAAGAGTTACGCAAGACTCCGGGGATCCTCTCTCTAAGTATTTTGCAGGGATATCCCTATGCCGACGTNGAGGAAATGGGTACTTCTTTGATTGCCGTTGGCGATGGACCTTCCGAAAAANCANATGCTGTTCTGCAAGAACTCTCTCAACACCTCTGGGAAAACCGGGAGACCTTCGACNGAACGGGTGTTCCTCTCGAAGAGGCATTAAACTCTTTAAAAAAAGAATCTTCGAGGACCTGCCTATTGGATATGGGAGATAATGTGGGGGGNGGATCTCCTGCCGACGGGACCCTGATTGCCCATGGTCTTTTGAATCATCAAATTCCCCGGTCTTTCGTTTGTCTCTATGATCCGGAATCGGTTGATCGGGCAAAGCATTCGGGTATTGGCAGTAGAATCATCCTGGAAATGGGAGGGAAAACCGATGATCTTCATGGTCCGCCGCTTTCTGTAGAAGTGCTGGTGGAAGGATTTTACGAGGGAGTGTTTCATGAAAAACAACCCCGGCATGGGGGCTCCACCCACTTCGACCAGGGACAAACGGCAGTGGTTTCATGTGACACCGGATTGACCGTCATGCTGACCAGCAAGCGGATGGCGCCTTTCAGCCTGGAACAACTTCGGAGTTGTGGACTGGATCCGGAGACTTTTCAGGTCCTGNTCGCCAAAGGGGTTAATTCTCCCCTTGCGGCCTATNAGGAAGTCTGTTCAANCTTCATCCGTGTCGATACTCCCGGAGTGACGGCTTCCAACCTCAATCATTTCGACTATCAGCATCGGAGAAAACCGATGTTCCCCTTTGAGAGAGATTTGGAGTGGAAGATATAGAATGGTTCAAGAAGGAAAAAAATGGATCGTTTTTTTAGGATAAATAATTTGTTTGAATTGTTTCTTTCATCCTGTACTCCTCAAAATTTTGTAAGAAAATATAAATTTTAAATCTTTTATCAAAATGAAAAGAAGTGAAGATCTTCAGGATTACCTTAAGATCTATAAAAACGGATTGCTCGATGANACGCTCCCTTTTTGGATAAACAACTGTATTGATCAAAAGTACGGGGGTTTTACCTTTTGTTTGGGTCGGGATGGGACAGTCATTGATTCAGATAAGGGAATATGGACTCATGGGAGGTTCGTTTGGCTTTTGGCGACACTCTATCATCAAGTTGAACCCAAACCAGAATGGTTGGAACTGGCACAACATGGAATTGAATTTCTCGAAAAATATGGTTTCGATCAAGATGGAAGGATGTTCTTNCTGGTGTCCCAGTCTGGGGAGCCCATCAGGAAGCGAAGATATATATTTTCTGAAGCATTTGCTGTTGCCGCATTTTCGGCCTATGCAAAAGCATCAGGTGAAGCACATTATCAGGATAAAGCTGAGGCTCTTTTAAAATTCATTCAAAAATTACTCAATGAACCAGGATTGCTTCCACCAAAACTGATTGAAGAAACTCGCAAAGTCAAAGGTTTGGCTGTGCCAATGATCATGATTGTCACAGCCCAGATTGTCAGGGAAAACTCAAAAAATCAGGAATTTTGTAACGAAATCATCGATGCGTCCATCGATTCGATTGAAAAGGATTTTCTTAAACCGGAGTTTAAAGCCGTCTTAGAAACAGTGGGACACCAGGGAGAATTTTTTGATCATTTTGATGGAAGAATGCTTTGTCCCGGACATGCAATNGAAGCAGCCTGGTTTATTCTTAATGAATCGATTTTTCGAAACCATGATCCAAGACTCAAACAATTAGGATTAACAATCCTGGACTGGATGCTAGATTGGGGCTGGGACCAGGAATATGGAGGAATCCTTTATTACAGGGATGTTAAAAATTTACCAATTCAGGAGTACTGGCAGGATATGAAATTCTGGTGGCCTCACAATGAAGCAATCATTGCGACACTGCTAGCCTATCAGATAACAGGCGATGAGAAATATGCCAAATGGCATCAAATGATCCATCAATGGGCGTATCAATATTTTCCTGATCGGGAGTATGGAGAATGGTATGGGTATCTCCATAGAGATGGACGAATTTCTGTTCCCCTTAAAGGAAACTTTTGGAAGGGACCATTTCACCTTCCAAGAATGCAGCTTAATGCTTGGAAAATAATTGAAGGAATGGAATGAGTGTTAATTTGCTTCCGGTATCGCAAGAAACCTTGCAGAAACCGGACTTTCTACATCAGTTATTTCAAGGAATTTGGAAAGGGAACCACGGCTCAAATCCCTCTGAAAAATAACCACGTTATTTGAATGCTGATTCGCTACCAAAACGAATTCTCCATGGTCACTGATGTCAAGAGACCATGGAAATTTTCCTTCTGAAGAAACATGTTCCTGGTATGTCAGGTTTCCGTCTTTCTCAGAGACTCTGAAAACACAGATGCTCTCGTGCCCTCTATTGGTTGCATACAAATATTTTCCTGAAGGATCAACGAGGATGTCCGCCGCAAAGGACTCGCCATCATATGATTCTGGTAGCAGATTAAACATCCCTTTTTCAACCAGNTTNCCTTCAGGAGATAAATCAAAACAATGAATTTGGTTGGAAAGTTCAGTCACAACATATGCCCAGGGTTCNCTAGGATGAAAGCTCATATGTCTTGGNCCTGAACCNGGAGGAAATTTTATTGCAGAATGAGGTTCACTCAGGGGCGACTCTTNTTCCTGATTAAACCTGTANGAAATGATTTCATCGGTTCCCAAATCAATCGCAAAGAAAAACTTATTGTTGGGGTGTGGGACGATACAATGAACATGGGGTTGCTTTTGCCTTTCGGGATGGACACTCTTGCCCAAATGCTGGTTGTGATAAACGGCTTTGTTCAAATGACCTGAATCCTTAATTGGAAATCCTGCAATATTTCCAGATGTGTAATTGGCCGTAAATACAAATTCCTCGCTATGGTCCATCGAAACATAACAAGGAACCAAACCTTCAGAGTCAACCATTGAGATTAACGATAAATCTGCTTTCATTGAGTCAATCTCAAAAGTAGCGATTTTNCCTTCATCTTCACCTGATGCACAGGCTGAGTANAGGANTCTCTTGTTGTTTGAAAATTGAAAATGAATGGGGTTAATGGCTTCAATATTTTGATTTTTGTGTATAATGGCTTTTTCTGCAGGATTCAATTGGTATAGATTAAACCCAAGGTTGTATTCATTGTTGAAGCTACCAACAATAATCAGAAAATTAGTGCTGTTCAGATCGAGGGATTTCATCAGAAAGATGGGNTAATAATGATTGACTATCTAAAAGAATTTGAGGANAAAGGTTTTTTTACTTGTGCCGATATTCTTAATGAATCTGAAAGAGAAGAACTATTATCAANNATTGATCAAATCGAAAGAAATGTTCTTGGTCATCCAGAAAACAAAAAAGAAATGGACCCCAATAACACTTCCCGTCTAAGAAAGATTAATGACTTAACTTTGAATCATCAGTATTTTTTTGAAATTTCAAAAAAAACCGAAATCTTGAATGTAATTGAAAAATGTATCGGACCAGACATCAAGTTATTTGGCGATCAATTATTTATGAAACCACCTGGAGGAGTAGAAAAAACAAGTCATCAGGATTCTCCCTATTTCCCCATTTCTCCAATGAATCTCATTACCTGTTGGATTGCCTTGGAAGACGTAACAGAGGAAAACGGATGTATGAAGTTTATACCAGGAAGTCACCAATTGGGGGCGTTGCCTCACTCTGAAAAGTGGATGGTTGGGAATCGAGAGGATATGCGCATTCCAAAAGATTTGATCCAAGATAAGGACGAGGTTTCAATATGTCTCAAAGCCGGAAGCGCCTCTTTTCATCATAGTCTCCTGGTTCACCGTTCTGGATCAAATAATTCACCTCATTCAAGAAAAGGTTGGGCCATTCATTACATGAGTTCTAAATCTAAATGGACCGATTCCGATGATTTAAAACCGAATTTTCCACTTTTGAGAGGAGCAAGTCATCCTGATTGTGTTTGAAGACTATTGCTCTAATTTAAAAGGAACTGTTCAATAATTGATNTTTAATATCAACTCCCACTTTTTGACTCCACAAACCAATCAATTTTTCAAATACAGGACCGATTTTTCCTGAATTGATTGGAATTCCATTGATTTTTGTTACAGGTGCAATGCAGTAGGGAGTACTTGTAAGGAGTGCCTCATCCGAGTTAATGACATCATAGACTTGGAAATCTTTTTCTATAAAATCAACTCCCAATTCTTCAGATAATTCCCGAACAAAATTACTGCTAACNCCGGGTAATATATTTTTTGAAGATGGTGTCCAAATGGCTTCATCCTTAACAATAAGGAAATTCGACCCGCTCGTTTCAGTGATGTTGCCATTTAAATCCAAACATAACGATACTGCTTTAGGATCAACAAGGTGAGTTTCCTGATCTGCAAGCCACCAGTGCATACGACTTCTGCACTTGATTTTAGGATCTACACATTGGGGTGGGACCTGCCTTATGGATGGAGTGACCACATGAGCACCTTCCAGGTAGTAATGCTTCCAAAAGGAAAAAGGTAATGGGAAAGTGTGTATACAAAAAGTGGGTTCCATATCATCTGCATTTCCTGCAGACCCTGCATATACTTTAAATTCACCAGGAGAGATGAATTGAATACAACCTAATTCTTGGGTTGAGTCTATAAACTTTGCGTTATGGTGAACTAGTTCTTCAACTATTTTTCTGGTTTGATCCTTCGAAATGGGTGGATCTATACGTGCATATTTACAGGATCTAAAAAAACGATCCAGGTGTTCATCCAAGCGAAATAATTGATGACCAAAAGTCCTTTCCATATCAGTCAGGGTTGCTCCAAGTACGACAGAAGCATCGTAGATGGCAATATGAGCTTCACTTGATGGTACGATTTTACCATTAAGGTAAACCTGTGTTTCTGGATTCATAAAATGAGTTGAGTGAGTTGAACTCACTTAAATTTAAGGGAAGGGAACTCCGATTTGGATAAGGAGTTCTTTTAAATCATTACGTTCATCAGAATTTAGTGTTCGTGAAGGAAGTCTGGAAGGACCTCCATTTCGACCCAGTAGGTCCAGTGCAGCTTTTACGGGAGGAGATTCCCCACTGGTCCTTTGTCCCATTTTNCCTCTAAATTTAAGCCAAGGCCAATTGACAGCCATAATTTTCTGTTGAGCTTTTTCGATAATCTCCTGCTTCTAGAAGTTTCCAAACAGAAAGATCATGTTCGGGCCAAACAGTCGCCAAATGGGTGATGTATCCTGTACCACCAAGCATATGATTCATCACATGCATTCCTCCATTATCTACTACAGCTAATTTATCAGAATACCTGGCTACTCCCTCCATATAAGGAATTCCATTATCAGGTCGAGACCATTTGAGGGATACGACCCTTTCTAACTCAGCAACCTGGTCTAAAATCTCGAAGGGGAAATTGTAATCATGCCAGAAGGTGTTGTAAGCCATGATAGCTATAGATTTCGTCGCGTCATGAATCGTTCGATATAGATTCAGCGCATCTTCATCCGAAGGAGGATAATAGTAAGTTGTACTGAACTGGATNCCATAGGCATTGATGTCTTCGGCATATTTNGCNATGGAAATCATATTGTTGACGTTGGTGTCCTGTGCTCCAACCAGCACTGGAATCCTATCTTCTGATGCCTCAACAATGGTTCGACATACCAGTTTTCTTTCGTCCAGACTGAGCATATTGAAATCACCTCCTGCCCCTGCGGCGAGCAAAACACCTTGTCCTTCCTTAATTCCGTGTTCAATTAAAAAGTTGACTTCTTCCTTAATCGCTGAAGTATCGATGCTTAAATCTTTGTTCAGTGAAGTGATCACAGGAATCATCGGCCCACGAATTTTCTTTTTTACCTCATCGATATCCATATTATTGTTTAATCAATTATATATTTATGATTGTTGATCATTTCTTTGAAGAAGAAATTCCTTTTCAATTAAACCTCTACAAAATGGCAAGCGGCTAAATGCTGTTTCCCATTGGACTGATAATTATTTAATTTTGGTATTTCGGTAGAACATTTATCTTGAGCAATTGGGCACCTCGGATGAAAGGGGCAACCTGATGGAGGGTTGACAGGATTAGGTACGTCACCTTCTAAAATAATTCTTTCTTTCTTTCTATCTAAATCAGCGACTGGNATCGCCGAGAGCAATGCTTTTGTATAAGGATGAAGGGCGTTCGAATAGAGGTCATCACTTTCAGCCAATTCCATGATTTTCCCAAGATACATTACAGCTACCCGATCACTAATATACTCGACTACGCTTAAATCATGGGTAATGAAAATATATGTCAATCCTCTTTTGTCTTTGATTTCCTTTAATAATTTTAGAACTTGTGCCTGGATTGATACATCAAGAGCACTCACGGCTTCATCGCAAACGATAAGTTCCGGTTCGACACAAAGTGCTCTAGCAATTCCAATTCTTTGCCTTTGGCCTCCAGAAAATTCATGGGGATAATGATCCATTTGATCTCTTCGCATGTTGACTGCTTCAAGCAGATCTCCAATTTTTTTTCTTATTTCAGTTTTTGATCGAGTTCCAAAATTTTTAAGCAAGTCCTGAAGTGATCCGAATACGGTAAATGCTGGATTTAGAGATGAGTGCGGATCTTGAAATACAATTTGAAGTTTCTTCCTAATTGGTTTCATATTGGAATGATCCAATTGTCTTAAGTCGATTTTATTTTCTCCATCATAAAGAAGAATCTTCCCATCAGTTGATTTAACCAATTGAAGGATGGATTTACCTAAAGTTGTTTTACCACACCCACTTTCTCCTACTAAACCTAAAGTTTCACCACGATAAATTTCTAAGTCCACTCCATCAACTGCTTTAACATGGCCTACAGTTCTTCTGAAGATACCCTTTTTTACAGGAAAGTAAGTCTTAAGATTTTCAAGTTTTAGAATAACTTCTGTCGCTTTAGGCATGACTTAAAACTTCGTTACTTTTCCAGCATTTGACTGAATGAGAATTTGTGATTTGTTGGTCCAAGGGGAATTGTTCACATTGATTTGATGCATAATCGCATCTTGGCAAAAATTGACACCCCTTTGGTCTTTGATAAGGATCAGGAGTCGCACCCCGAATAGGTTCAATATTCTGTTTTTTNCCTTTTCCTAAAATAGGGATGGATTCAAGGAGGGCTTTTGTATAGGGATGTGCAGGTTTTCGTAATACCTCATGGACATTTCCAATTTCAACAATACTTCCCATGTACATGACCGCAACATCATCTGCCAATTCTGCGATTACCCCCATATCATGAGTGATGAGAATGATGGCTGTTTGATGTTCTTCTTTGAGCTTCTGCATTAGTTCAAATATCTGAGCTTGTATCGTCACATCCAAAGCGGTAGTTGGTTCATCAGCAATGAGAATCTTGGGATTACATGACATTGCCATTGCAATCATGGCTCTCTGTCGCATACCTCCGGAGAATTGATGGGGATATTCTTCTGCTCTTTGATGGGGTAGTGGAATCCCCATTTTTTCAAGCATTTCTATGGTTTTTTTCGTCATGGATTTTTTGTCCATGGAAGTATGGTAAAGAAGGTTTTCTTTGATCTGAGACCCTATCGTGTAAACAGGATTTAAAGCCGTCATCGGATCCTGAAAAATCATTGATATATCTGCACCTCTCAAATCCCTCATTGGTTTTCCATTTCTCTCAAGAAGATCGATCCTTATTGCTTCATCATCTTTNTGNTAGACGATTTCTCCAGATTCTATTCTCGAAAGTTTGGGAAGAAGCTGCATGATTGAAGAGGCAGTAATACTTTTACCACATCCGCTCTCTCCCACGATTCCCAAAGTTTTGCCTTTGTGAACATTGAANGANACNCCATCAACAGCTCGATTACATCGNTTATTGANNTANATATAGGTCTTTAAATCTCTGACTGAAAGAATGATATCATTGTTTTTTTCCATGGTTATTATCCTTGTAGAGTTGGATCAGTGCTATCCCTCAATCCATCTCCAACAAAGTTTATAGCCAATACAAACAACGATATAGTTATTCCTGAAGGAAGCCATACCCACCAATAGTTTTGAAGAACACGAAGATCCTGAGCCACATTGAGAATATTTCCCCAAGTGGGAATGTTAAGAGGGACACCTAAACCCAGGAAGCTCAAAGC